>Ga0233437_1000221_pt1 | contig 139517 bp, 136 predicted proteins | sample SI_122_August201_FD_182714 | JGI IMG/M metagenome (GOLD analysis project Ga0233437, IMG submission 182714) | Seawater microbial communities from Saanich Inlet, British Columbia, Canada - SI_122_August2016_200_MG | ecosystem: Environmental > Aquatic > Marine > Inlet | place: Canada: British... | reverse complement strand
TTTAAAACATAAATTAAAAGTTGTCGAAGATTCGGCTGAATGTATTGGTGGCAAATGGAAAAATAAATTCGCTGGAACTTTTGGTGATTTGGGCTGTTTTTCTTTCTGGGCTACTAAAAACTTAACCACTGGTGAAGGTGGCGCAGTGATTACAAATTCCGCTAAGCTGGCCGATAAAATCAAAACCTTATCAGCTCACGGCATCTCCAGTTCAACCCTTCAAAGAGAAAAACAAACAAAGCCTTGGCTTAGAAACGCTACTGTGGCTGGCTATAATTTCAGACTGTCCAATCTCCAAGCAGCAGTTGGGGTAGCTCAGATGAAAAAACTTAAAAACTTTAATCAAAAACGTCGTCAACTATCTCAACGGCTAACAAAAAAACTGTCTCCAATACCTCAAATTATCACTCCCACCGAAGTCAAAAACACTTTTCATGTTTACCAGATGTATGCTATCAAACTAAATGGAGTTGACCGAACAGAATTTATAGCTAAGCTTAAAGCACTTGGTATTCAGGCTAGTGTTCATTTTGATCCACCAGTCCATCGCCAATCTTTTTATAAAAAGTTTTCCACCCAATCTTTACCAATCACTGACAAACTCTCTCAAACAGAAGTTACTCTCCCCATGTATCCAGATATGACTTTCAAAGACATTGACTATATTGCCGCCACTATTAAAAACTTGGTATGAACCTTATCTTTGCCGGTAAAGGAGTTAGAGCTAAAGTTTGTTTAGAATATTTACTCAAAAAACAACTCAAGCCAATCTTAGTTATTGGACAAGCAGGGGACCAGCATGGACTAATCAAGCTAGCAAAAAAACATCGCCTCTCTACTTATATTCCCCAAAATATTAACTCAAAAACTTCCTTTAATAAAATTAATAAATTTAAACCTGATCTATTAGTTTTAGCTGGTTTCAGCCAAATTTTAAAAACTCCAATCATTAACTTACCTAAAAAGGGTACTATCAATCTTCACGGTGGACCATTACCTCAATATCGAGGGGCCTCTGTTTTAAATTGGCAGATTATTCAAGGAGAACGCTCAGGGGGTATCTCAATCATTTTTGTTGATCAAGGCATTGATACTGGCGATATTATTGCTGAGGCTAAATTTCCAATTCTGCCAACTGACACCATTAAAGAGGTTGTTAATAAAACCTTAAAAATATTTCCACCCATGCTTTTAAAAACGATCAAACAAATCGATAAAGATAAGGTTAAAAGAAAAGTTCAAAATAAACAGGTCGGTAAGTACTGGAAAAAACGCCGACCAGAAGATGGTTTAATGGACTTAACCAAAATGACAGCTAAGCAGGTCGATAATTTCGTCCGAGCTCTAACCAAACCATATCCTGGCGCTTTTTGTTATCTAAACGGTAAAAAAATTACCATTTTCAAAACTAAACCATTAATCAAACAAGTTAGTGGTAAGTCAGGCACTATTATTTCCAAATCTTCTCAAGGGCTAGTAGTTAAAACTAAAGATAAAGCCATTATCCTATCTGAATTTGAATAGGCTATAATACGTTTAGTCATTATGTCCAAAACTCTCCTCTCAGTTGTTATCCCCATTTACAATTCTCAAGCCACTATCGGACAGGTTCTAGAAGCCATTTTTCAATCAACTCCCAAAGTCAATTTAGAAGTAATTCTAATTGACGATGGTAGCAAAAATATTTCAAAAATCAAAAAAATAAAATCAAAATTCCCTAAAAACAAACTTAAACTCTACCGACAAAAACATCTAGGGCCTGCTATAGCCAGGAACTTAGGTGCCAAAAAGGCCCGTGGGAAGATTATTGTCTTCTTAGACTCAGACGTTATTCCAGAATCTGACTGTTTATCTAGAATAGTCAATGACTTTAAAAAAGATAACAAACTATCTGCCTTAAATGGCGTTTATTCAAAAAGACCAGCGAATCCTTCATTTTTTACTTGGTACTTTTCTTTATTTAAATATCATCAATGGGTTTGTTCTAATATCAAAGACTACACTGGTTTTTCAACCAAATTAGCTGCTATTAAAAAAGACGTTTTTCTAAACCTTGGAGGGCTTGATGGTCAATATCGGGATGCCTTGGTTGAAGATTATGAATTTGGCTATCGTTTAAGAAACCAAAAATATAAAGTTTTAGTTGACAATCAAGTCTGTGGAGCTCATTTTCACCCAAATTTTAAGCAGTGTTTTAACAATTACTATCAGCGAGTCTATCTATGGCTAAAACTTTTTGGTCAAAGAAAACAATTTGATAACGCTACCACTACTAAATCAGTCGGCCTAGCTAACGGCTTTGGGTTTTTAAGCTTAGTCACTTTACCCCTTGCTTTGTTTTACCAAACCTCTATTCTTTTTATCCTGCCTTTTATTATTGCCTTTACCAGCTTTTTTATTCTCTATGCCGGTTTCCATATGTTTGTTTTAAAAGAAAAAGGTTTGCTTTGGACCATTGCCGCTATTATTACAAGCCTACTTCTTTCCATTCCTTTAGGCTTAGCTTTTATAAAGTTTATTCTTCTCGACAAACTTGGGTTTGGATCTCAATCTCGACAATTATCTATTTAAAAGATTATCTTTAATCATTTGCCCAAGAAGCGACGGGTACTGTTTGGGGTCAGTGGCAATATTATTAGACAAAGCACATTCCCAGGTGCAAACACACTCTCGGTTCTTAATAGATTTATTAATCTTTAGGTTTTTCCCCAACTTAAGAATCTTATTAATATCATAATCGTGTTTTCTTAAATTACCCAATTTATTAGGTAAATACTCACATGGGAAAACATCTCCATTACTTTGAAGCACAATCAATTTATTGTAAGCCTGACAAGTCACTGGCATCTTATCTGTCTCCATAATTTCGGCTACTTGGTTTTTAACCATTTTTGACAAACTTCTAACTGCAATTTTTAATGGTCGATTTTCATCTTTAAACAATTCATTGTAAAACTTAGTCATCTCTCTATATTCTTCAACAGTTACATTCTTAGCTTCTTTATCTCTCGTATCACCTCTAGCCAAAGCCATTAATATATGAGATTTTTTAAAGTATTTTTTACAATATCTAAAGGTTTTTTTAATATGCTTTTTATTAAACGCACTATAGCAAATACCAATATTTACTTTTAAATTACTATGCTTTTTCATTAAAGGTAAAAGTTTCTGATAAGTTTTTTGAATGTTTTTAAAAGCTCCTTTGACTTGGACTATCTCATCATGATCAGCGTCTACACCTTCAACTGACAAAGTGATCCTTAGATGAGTTGTTGGTTTTATTAGTTTTAGAGTTTCTTCAACCATCTTAAAAACTCGATCAGGCAAAATACCATTAGTTGGGATAGTAATTACCTGGACATCGTTATTATGGGAAATATACTCCAGAATTTGTGGTAAATCAGCTCTTAGTGACGGTTCTCCTCCACTAATAGTTAGTTGCTGCAGCTGACCAAAGTTTCCAAAAATCTTTTTTACTTCATCAAGTTTAAGTTCTTTCTTCTTATAAGCGCTATCAATGTTTTTCCAGTTAAAGCACATCTTGCACTTTGCATTACATATCGAAGTAACAAAAAACACTACATATGTCGGTTTTTTTGAAACCACCATGTTATTGGCTATCTTAAACAGGTTTGTCATACATTCTCTTCTATTGTACCTGATAATCACTAATCGTTATAATAGGTTAAATAGGTTGCTATGTCTACAATCATCAAGTTTTTTATTATTTTGATTATATTAAAAGGTATTGTTTGGTCCTTGTTGGTTCCTCTTTGGCATTTCCCTGATGAACAAGCTCATTTTGGTCACGTAGCTTACTTAGCTGAGGGTGGCTCACTGCCATTGGGTGAAAAAGGTCAACTTAATCTAAGTGAAGAGATTGCTATCTCAGAAAAGTTGTTAGGCACTTTTAGAGATGAGAGGGGAAACAATAGTTTTACTTATCATCCAGAGTATAGATTAGAGTATAGCGATTCACTAAATGGCCCCAGTGAAGACGTGATAAAATCGTTGCCAGTCTCATCTAGATCTAATTTTGTTATCAAAGAATCTGCTTATTATCCTCATTTTTATTATCGAATCTCAGCCTTGATTTATAAGGTTTTTGATAACTCAAATTTATTCATTAGAGTTTTTTCAATCAGATTATTTTGGTTGTCTGTGAGCATATTAACTATATATTTAAGCTTCTTAATTTCTAAAAATATTTTTCCTAAAAACAAATTACTTATCATTACCATCTCCTTAGCTACTGCTTTTCAACCGATGTTAAGTTTTGTTTCTTCTGGTGTAACTAGTGACACTCTTTTTAATCTTGCTTTTGCTTTAGTTATTTATTTTAACTTAAAATTATTAACAAAATTCAATAATAAAAACTTAATCTTTCTGATGCTTAGTTTGTCTTTTGGACTGTTAATTAAACAGCAATTTATAATTGCTTTTTTAATCACCACTCCAGTTTTACTAAGACAATTGATAAGAAACCCAAAAATCATTATTAAGCTTTTATTGCTAGTTCTTTTCTCAGTCTTTCTTACTTATTTAATTGAGCCTGAGCTAATTAAGGGAATTATCGATCCACTACTAAATGGGAAAATTCCCTACCTAAACAAAAGAATAAATATTGATCAAGCTCGGCCTGAATATTCATTGCTTGAGCATACTAAATTTACACTTAATCACACTATCAGAGAGGTTTTACCTTGGTATTGGGGTGTGTTTAATTGGCTTGGAGTCGTTTTACCAAGATGGGTAAATAAAATATTAATGAGATTAATATTCATTTCCGGTTTGGGAATATTTATTAAAATAATAAAAATTATTAAATCAAAAAAGGTAACCGCTCAACATCGAAAACTGATCTTTATTCTCTGGACAGTTTTAGCTTATTTTGTTAGTCTTTATCTTTGGGATTTTGATTATATTAAAAACAATGGATTTTCCTTTGGTCTTCAAGGTCGATATTATTTCCCCACGATCATCAGCCACTTAGTCTTATTAATCTATGGCCTTAAGCAAATAGGAGATCTTTTTGGACAAAGATTCTCAAGGCTTCTTCTTTTACTGACCTCTCTCTGGTTTATAGTCCTAAACTACATTGGCTTAATTACCGTCTCAAGTGCCTATTACGATCTATCAAGCTTCAAAAGCTTTATTACTCAGGCCAGTCAATACAAACCATGGTTTGCTAAAGGCATGTGGCTCTCAAGCCTCTTGATTATTTATTTTCTAGTTAGCCTTATCTTTATTTATATATTAATTAAATTTTTCCAAAAGAATGAAAAATAAACTCTTATCCATTCTTTTATTTCTTGCCCTCATCAAGGGATTAATCTGGGTCAGCCTAACTCCTATTTTCCAAATTCCCGATGAACCTAGTCATTTTTCCCTAGTTCAAATTTACAGTGAGATCAAACCTCGCCCTAATCCTAGACAAGGGCATCTAACTCCTCTTGAAGTTTTGAAAGCCTCAGAGATTGTTAATTTTAACTGGCAAATCACTCATCCGGTCTGGCAAGGTCTTAAGCCTGATTGGCAACAATCCATCGCCAATATTCCTGTTAGTGACAAAGTTGATCTTAAGGTAAATCAGTTTCAAACCTCTACTAAAAGACCACCATTATATTACAGACTAGCCACTCCTTTTTATCAAATCGTTTCTAACCAATCACTTGTCATCAGGCTTTTTAGTGTCCGGTTATTCTCTGTTATTATCAGCCTAGCCATTATTTGGTTAAGCTATCAACTATCTTTTCTAATTTTTTCGAATCAATCTTTAGCTTTAGCCACGGCTAGCTTAGTCACTTTTCACCCCATGTTTAGCTATATCAGTTCAGGAGTTCACTATGACCCCTTAGCCACTTTAGTTTTTACTGGTTTTAGTTACACTTTGCTATTATTTCTTAAATCAAAAAATAAACTATACTTTCGTCTCAGTTTTTTACTAGCAATACTAGGTTTATTTGTAAAACCAGATTTAATTGTTTTAGTGTTACTAACACCTCTTTTACTTAGTAAGAAAAGTCAAAAAATATCCTTAGCTATTTTTGTATTAACAGGCATTCTTCTAGCTAGTTTAAGTAATACCTTAATGATTCTAATCTATAATTTTTCAGGAAACATTTTTGTAGACAAAATTATTTACCTAACCAGTCTAAATGAATACATTCTTCAGGCAAACTTTTTCTTCAAATCTATTATCTCAGGGCAATTTTTTCATCAATTTATTAACTATCTATCCTCAACCTGGAAAATGAATTTAGCACAAATATTCCCGTGGTATTGGGGTGTCTTTGGCTGGCTTGAAAAAACCATGCCTAGTTTAGTTTATAAAATATTAAAAGTTATCATAGCCTTAAGTCTCTTAGGTTGGCTAAAGCTTTTTATTTCAAAAATTAAGAAAGTAAAATCGCCCAAACTAAATCTTAAATCAATCACCTTCCTTTTATCAGCCTCCGGCCTTCATTTACTATTAATAATTTTCAACGATTTTCAAGTTTATACCAGGACTGGAACGGTTTTCGGCATTCAAGGACGTTACTTCCTTCTGTCTTTACCCCTTCATATGATTTTATTAACCTTAGGTTTAACTCAACTAGTTTCAAGAAAATATTTTTCCAAGCTATCTCTACTCATTTTTATTGCTAGTTTAGCTCTAAACTTAGTTGGCCTATCTACTCTTTATCAATATTTTGGTTGGGTATGGTAATTAAAAAACACTTCTGGTTTATTCTACCCTTAATTTTCTTAAGCTTATTTGCCTTAAAAACATTTTTTACTCCAGAATATTTTGATGGCCATGATGCTCAAGCTCACCTGGTAAGGCTCTGGCAGTATGATAAAGCCGTTAAAGACGGTCAATTTCCACCCAAATGGGCTGGGGATTTATTGGCCGGTAGGGGATACCCAGTCTTTATCTTTACCTACCAACTTCCATATGCCATTGCTGAAAGCTTTCATTTAATTGGTTTCAGCTTACCTGTTGCTATCAAACTGACCTTAATATTTAGTTATCTTCTTAGCACTCTTACCATGTACGTATTTGCAAACCTTTACTTTAAATCCCGTTTATCTGGATTTATTTCAAGCTTGCTTTGGTCATGGGCTCCTTTCATTTTCGTCAAGATATTTATCACTGCTTCATTAGGAGTAGTGGTCTCCTATATATTTATTCCCTTAACTTTTTTGTTTCTCTATCAAACTTTACTTAAGCCAAATTATAAATACAGTTTATTATTAGCTCTTTCTCTTTCTGCTTGGATCTTGTCTCACTTGGGTACTTTAATTATTTTTACCCCACTACTTTTACTATTTTTTCTTTTTCACTTTAATCAAAAATCTATAAAATATTTATTTTCATCAGCTCTAATTGCTCTAGGGCTCTCCAGTTGGTACTTAATTCCTTTGTTAACCTTAAATCAATTTACTCATTACCAGCAATTTGTTATTCATCAATATGCTGATCAATTCGTTTCCCTAAAAAGACTCCTTTATTCAAAATGGGGCACTGGTATACCCAATCAAAGCAATCAAGCATTATCACAGCAAGTTGGCCTAGCTCAATGGCTAGCTGTCCTCATCTCCTTTATCATCTTACCTGCAAGGTCTGTCCTCGCAGGTAGAAAAGCTTGGCCGTTTTTAATCTCTTTTGGCTTCAGTATATTTTTCATGCTCTCAATCTCTATGTTCATTTGGGATGTTATCTCTCCGCTTCAAGTTGTCTCCACTCCTTGGCGCTTCTTATCCCTATCTGTTTTCTCAAGCGCGATCTTAGCCGGCTTTGTTATTAAAAACATTAAAACTCACCTATTAAAACTTGGTCTTTTTCTCTTTTTAGTTACTCTAACTTTGTATGCTAATCGTAATCATTTACGCATTAATGAAACGGTTAGTTACAATCAAGAATTTTTTAATAGTTATACTGGTGTAGCCACCGGCTGGAACGAACATTTACCTATTTGGGTCAAAGATACTCCTAATAGTTTTCCTAAAAGCAAAGTCGAACTCATCTCTGGAGATTGTCAAATAGCAGATTTAATTACCAAGTCAAACTTAACTAGCTTTACTGCTGATTGTTCAAAAGATTCAGTTATTCAAATCAACACTGCCTATTTCCCTGGTTGGTTCGTTTATGTTAATAATCAAAACATCACTAATCAAGTCAAGCAAAATCGAGATTCTTCAAATGGCATGATACGATTTAATCTAAATCCAGGCAACTACCAAGTTTCTTCAAGCTTTAAATAGTTTAATGCAACTAAGTAATAGCCTTACTGCTTCGGTATCTGAAGCAGTAAGCCCCCTTGATCTCCGCTCATTATACTTGGCACTTCTCCATTCCATTTCTCTATCCACATTTTCATCAGCAAAGCATCTGTTAATGTTTCTCTCTGAAGCCTTTGCTCTTCTGCTTGCCCTTCAGCCTTAATAATTCTTCCTTCTTTTCTAAAATCTTCTTGTCTAGCTATATTCTCTTCGGTAATCACTCTCTCTTTTTCAATCTGCTTAGCCTCAATAGCATTAATGTAGTCAGGTGTAAAAGTAATTCCTCTAATTCCAAACTCATCTAAAATCAAACCATTCTCTTCGAATATTGGCCTTAGTTTATCTTCAATTGACTTTTGAACCTCTGCAATATTACCAGTGTATAAATCTGAAGCATTAAAGGCTCTAGAAATATTTCTAGCATGAATTCTAGTATCAGTTTTAACCACTTTTTCTACCAAATCAACTTCTGTGCCAATATTATTAGCTACCCAGTCGGCTTTCATCGGATCGACCGAGAATCTAACCGTATATTTTAGCTCAATTTGTTGACCGTCAAGAGTAGTGGTATCTACTGGTATATCTGTATAAGTTGCCATTGAACCCTTAGGATCATCTGAGGCTTCATAAGTGACTTTCTTAGTGTTATAGGTAATCGTTGCCTCAGCCAAGGGAATGATTAAATGAGCTCCTGGACTTAAAACTCGACCAGTTACTCTTCCTAATCTGGTTACTGTCTTAACTGTTCCTGCCTGCACTATTCGAACTGAAACTGATAAAGCCATTAGTCCTAGAAGCAACATTGTAACCGGTTTGGCAAATTTTTGAAAATCTAGTTCACTCAACTGTCCATTATTCATAGTATCTCCTATAGCAAATTCTTATCTTAACCAAGTATAGCACAAGTCTACTACTTTAAATAATGCTTAGCTATTTTCTCCACTGCCCTAGTTACGTCCTGAACGTCTCTCTCTGTCATGTGAGGATAAAAGGGGAGAGATAAAGTTCTCTCGCTAATCCACTCTGCTTTCGGATAATCACCTCTCTTGTATCCAAAAGTTTCTCTGTAGTATTTATGCAGATGCAAAGCCGTAAAATGAACTCCACCCCCAATATTCTCCATCTTGAGTGCATCAACAAACTGATTTCTGCTAATCTTCAATTTCTCAAGCTCCAGATTAATAGCGTACAAATGTCTAGCGTGAACAATATCCTTCTCATGATCAGCTGGAGGCATCACTCCATTCATGTTACTAAAAGCTTTAGTGTACATCTGCCAATACTTATCTCGGATCTTTAAGTTAGCCTTGGCTCTTTTTAGTTGATGAATTCCAAGAGATGCTTGAATATCCATCATGTTGTACTTAAAGCCCGGATAAACAGCTTCATAAGGTTTATATCCTTCGCTGGAATATCTCTTCCAGGCATCACTAGAAAGTCCATGAAGTCGTCTCAACTTAACTTTATCTGCCCAAACTTTGTTATTGGTAGTGAGCATTCCCCCTTCACCAGTCGCCACATTTTTGGTCACATAAAAACTAAAGGCTGTCATATCACTAATTGAGCCAATTTTTTTGCCCCGATACCAAGCCTCGGTCGCATGAGCGGCATCTTCCAAAACAAAAAGTTTGTTTATTTTCGCAATCTTTAAAATCTCGTCCATCTTGCAAGGTCTGCCATGTAAATGAACCGGGATAATCGCCTTAGTTTTTTGAGTTACCTTCTTCTCTATTTCTTCAGGATCAATATTACCGGTTTCTTTATCTACATCAGCCAGAACAATCTTAGCTCCAACATGTAAAATCACATTAACTGTCGATACAAAAGTCAGTGGAGTAGTAATCACCTCATCACCAGGACCAACCCCTAACGCATCTAGACCTAAGTGCATGGCTGCAGTGGCTGAGTTTACAGCAACTGCTTGTTTAGCTTGAGAATATTTTTTAAAATCTATTTCAAATCTTTGCACTTTTGGTCCCGTTCCCCACCAACCGGATCTTAGCGTCTCTAGCATTTCTTTAAGCTCAGCCTGAAAAAATCTTGGTGCACCAAAAATCAAAAACTTACTTCTCACCGGATTACCTCCGGCCATCGCTGGTTTTTCAGTCTTCATGAGGTTATTATATGTTAAGATACCCATATGGACAAATATGACCTGTCTTTAATCCTAGCTTGCTACAACGAATCAGAAATCTTTGAAGATTCAGTCCAAAGAATCTTAAACACTCTAGATAAAACTGATCTAACTTACGAAGTTATTTTTGTTGAGGATAAATCGCAAGACAATACAGTTGAATTAATCGAACAAGCCATTAATAAATATCCTCGTCATAACTTACTAGCTTTCTTCCATCAAACTAACCAAGGCCGTGGTCAAACCGTCATTGACGGGTTTTTAAATGCTAAGGGTAAAATTGTTGGCTATATTGACATTGATCTTGAAATCGGTGAGTGGTACTTACCAAAATTTTTATCAGAAATAGATAAAAACGTAGACGTAACCAGTGCTTTAAGAATATATGATTTTTCTCTGTGGGCTCTGCCTCGCTACTTTGCCTCCAAAGGTTATGTTTGGTTAAGGAAATTACTCCTGGGTTTACCCTATCAAGATACAGAAGGTGGTTACAAGTTCTTCAAAAGAGAAAAAATATTACCCCTCTTAAAACAAACTAAGTCCAAAGGCTGGTTTTTTGATACAGAGATCATGGCTCTATGCTTTAAGCATAAACTTAAAGTTAAAGAAATCCCGACAGCTTTTGTCAGAAGACAAGAAAAAACTTCTACCGTTAGATTAATTCCCGATTCTATTAATTACTTAAAAAACTTAATTAAATTCTCAATTAGTTTTAAACTTAAATGAAAATCATAAAAGAAATTGGCTTAAAAAGAATAATTAAGTACTCAATCTATGGTTTATGGGATTTTATCTTTCAACTCTTACCTTATTCACCTCTAAGGATTCTCTGGCTTAGACTTGGCGGAACCAAGGTTGGTAAACACTGCGTCGTTGATAGAGTTCTATTTTTCAACCTTGACCGCAACGGTCTTCAAGGATTGTCCTTAAAAAATGATGTTTATTTAGGTCCAGGAGTAACCCTAGATTTAGCCGGCAAAATTATGATTAATAGCCAAGTTTCAGTCTCAGCTAATTCCACCATCTTATCCCATCACTCGGTCGGGTATTCAGATCATCCACTCTTAAAGTACTACCCAAAGAAAATCTTTACCACCACCATTGAATCTGGATCTGTTTTAGGAGTTGGTTGTATCATTTTACCTGGCATTACTATTAAAAAAGAATCTTTAGTGGCTGCGGGCGCTGTGGTGAGAATTGATGTTCCAAGCCACAAAATGGTTGCTGGTGTGCCAGCTGTGGTTAAAAAAGATCTCTAATGAAAAAAAACTTCAAACTAGTGTTAGGCTTAATTCTATTAACAGCCCTTGTCCTTCGTTTATTTAAACTTCAAGAGCTTTTCTTCTTTACCATGGACGAGTCTTTAATTGCCTTTAGAGCTTTAGGTCTATTTAAATACCATCGCCCTTTTTTAATTGGCGGCGGCAGTCCACTCCAAGTTCATCTTCCTCCTTATTTCTACTATCTAGCCTCAATATTATTATTTCCCTTCAACTTTAATCCATTGGGTTGGGGTATTTCCGGAGCTTTAATTGGAGTGATAACAGTTTTTTTGCTTTTTAAACTAACTAAAAAACTATTTAATCAATCGACAGCTTTAGTTGCCAGCATTTTATACGCCACATCTTTTACCAGCGTCTTTTTTGATCGTCATTTTTGGCCTATGTCATTAAATCCGATTTACACTCTAGCTTCAATGCTTTTACTTCTTAAACTTGATCAAAAAAAATCTTGGGTATATTTTGCTCTAGCCGGTATTATGGTCATGGCCATTACTTCAGATCCTTCAAACATTCCCTTAATCCTAACCATTCTAACTTACATCTTTGTTAGGCGAAAAAAACTTAGTTTAACTCACACTTACTATGCCGGGCTTTCCGCTTTAATAGTTTTTTTCACTCCTCTATTCTTATTTGACATCCGTCATCAGTGGGTTAATTTTTCCGCTGTCACAAAACTATTTGAGAAAACTTCCATGTTAAGTTTTGATTATCAACGGTTAATCGATGCCTTGCTTCTAGTGCCTCGAAGCTTAATTCGTTTTTACCACTCATCCCAGACCAACTTAGTTGAGCTTCACTCTTACTGCATTCCTTTTGCAGATGCTCGGCAACACAACTTATCAGTCATCTTAGTAATTTTTGCCATTGGATTATTAATTTGGTTTATCAAAACCACCCAGCATACTTTTTTAAAATATCTACTAATTTTTTATTTTTTCGGTATTACTCTATTCGGAGTTTTAGGCTACTCCATCTTTGATCACTACTTGACTGGTTTACTCCCCATCTTTGCTATCATCACCGCTTTTACTTTATCTAGTCTACCCAAGAAACTTGGCTACCTAGTTTTAGCAAGCTTAATTATGCTTAATTTATTTCAAATCTCGAAGGTAAATAACCCGTATGGCTTAAAAAACAAACAAGATATTGTTAACTGGTCTCTTGAAAAATTAGGTGACGAACCATTTTATCTAGACTCCATCAGTAAGTGTCACCGAGAGAATGGCTTAAGATATCTATTTGAGTTAACCGACAATCCACCCCAGCAAAGTTTTATGGATCCTAACTTTTTCTGGCTCTATCAAGATCCACCAGCTCTAAAAACTCCTAACAAAACATTACTTGTCACCGATAAACCTTTTGCCTTAGAAAACCAGATCTTATACCAACAATCCTTTGGCGCTCTTAACGCCTATATTTACCAGTCAACTCATTAAACCGAATCAAGGCTAAATCCAGCAATGACCTTAAGATATCTTTGCCCAAACTAACCCTAGTTAGTTCGTCATTCTCCCAAACTACCGGCACTTCTTTTAACCTAGTCTTTAACTTATCAGCAATAAATAATATTTCCGCGTCATAGCCCCATCTCTTGATTCTTTGTTTTTTAAAAATTAACTTAGCCGTTGGAGTTTTAAATAACTTAAAACCACAAGTAAAGTCAGTCACCGATAACCCAAGCCACAAATTACTCAAGTTGGTAAATCGAGCTCCCAACCATTCTCTGATCCTTGGTTGGTGCTTGGTGACGATAGATCCTTTAATCTTTCTAGAGCCAATTACCATTTCATAACCAGTTTCAATTTCATCAAATAACTTTGGCAGTTCTGTCAAGGGAGTTGAAAAATCAATATCTGTAATCAGGATCAATGGCTTTGTTACTTGTTTTATTCCACGCTTTAAAGCGTATCCCTTACCTTGATTTTCCGGATACGAGAAAACCTTAAATTTAGCCTCTTCAATTATCTCCCTGCTTTTATCTGTCGAACCGTCATCCACAAATACAAACTGCCAATCTGGATATTGTTTCTGATAATCCCGACAAATTTGTAGCGCCTTAACCAAACGCTTCTCTTCGTTATAAATCGGGATAACCAAACTTAGTTTTTTCGGAAAACGCATACTAAAGACATGCCCACAGGCAATCGAATAAATCTAATTAATAATCTCTCTAACACTGCTAGTATATTTAATATCGGCACCGAGATAAAGGCTAGGGGAGTAGTTTGAAAATCAGAAAGACTTTGTTGTTTTGATCTTGATTTTAATCCTCTTACTAAGATTGATGGCAACAGAAAGAAACTTGAATAGAAACTCATAAGCTCAAGCTTTAGTTGTGCTTGACTCGCCAACTTAACTAAGTCTTTTTTATCATAGCGACGCCAGTGTTTTAGCATCTTATCCCAATAGCTAAAAAGCCATTGATAAGCCGGTACTGTTACCACAATTATTCCGTTTGGTTTAACCACTCGCTTCATCTCATTTAATAAAGCCAAATCATCCTCAACATGCTCCAATACGTCTAAGCTTGTGATAAGATCAAAACTATTAGCCTTAAACTTAAGTCTTTTAGTCAACTCTTGTTGATTTATCCTAATCCCTCTTCGCTTGCTCTGCTCCACCGCTTCTTTGGCTCCATCAATTCCACTAACCTGCCAGCCTTTTGCTTTAAGTTCTTCAAGTAGTTTTCCGGTTCCGGCTCCAATGTCCAAGACCTTTCCCTGTTTTGTTAAATATTTGTTAGTTAGCTGATGAACTAATCTTCGTTTATGTCGATGCCACCAGTGGTTATTCTCCACTTGATATAGTTCTTGATACAAATCTTGACGCATTATTTTAGTATAATGGTTATAGCATGAAACCTAAACACTTGATTTTGACTTTTTTGGCAGTCTTATTCTTAGGCACCAGACTAACAAACTTAATGGCTTTCCCCATGTTCCTTGATGAAGCTATTTACTTTCGCTGGGTTGAAACCATTAAACACAATCCTTATCAGTGGCTTTTACCTTTAAAAGAGTTCGGTTGGGCGCCTTTAACTACTTGGATAGCCACCTTGATTAGCCAGATTGTTGGTAATAGCTTACTGGCCTTAAGATTAACCTCCGTTATCTTTGGTGGTTTATCTCTTTGGGTTGCCTACAAACTCAGTTCAAAATACAGCTCATGGCAAGCCGCTAGTCTGTATCTTTTATTAATCATCACTTCGCCAATAATCTTAATTCACGATCGGCTGGGATTAAGAGGGGACTCGGCTGTCACTTTTTTTACCCTCTTAACCTTTTATGGTCTAGCCGATCGCCTGATCGGTAACCGAAAAAAATCAGTTTACCTGATTGCCCTCGCTCTCTTTTTTGGTTTGCTTACCAAGTCTACCGCTTGGCTCCTGCCTCCAATGGTAATTTTGGCCTATCTATTCTTCAGACCCAAACTTAGTCGACATGATTTACTTGCCTTACTAATTCCCAGTCTGGTCTTAGTTTTTTTGCAACTTACTCAAACACTCAGCTTGTTCTTCGGTAAATCTGACGTATTCTTACTCTCTTTCCTTGAAGCCTCCAAATTGATCAAGCCCAACTTTATTCAACTCTCTCAATGGAGTTTTCAATACCTAACTTGGCCTATCTTAATCGCGATCATAATTGGGGCTGGCATCGCTCTTAAGACCAAAATTAAGTTCTGGCAATTGCTCACCATCATGACCATTCCGGCTATCTTATTTGTCCTCTTTTTTGCCAAAATTCTATTTCCCCGTTACTTACTAGCCACTGTTACCATTAGTTTGCTAGCTGCCGTCTGCACCCTAGCTTGGCTTCTTAAAAAACTACCTGGTTATCTAAACACACTGCTTTTAATAGTTGTTTTTCTTCCCTCAGTCTTCATAGATCACGCTATTATCAGAGATATTAAGTCAGCCAACTTACCTGAAATTGAAAAATGGCAGTACATCACTGGCTGGCCATCAGGTTTTAGCACAGAAAACTTAGCTACTTACCTAAAGTCCGATTATCCAGAAGTTTTAATCACTGAATCAAACGACTTGATTACCAGTAGTTTAAATTATTACTGGCCAGACCATCAAATTAAACTACTCAAACTCGATGAAGCCTATCTTCTAAACACCCCTTTACCTCAAGATAAAAAAACTTACTTAGTTGTTAACGTCGCTGACTCTTTACCTAGTTCTTTCTCAGCTAATCTAATTCAAGAATTTCCTCGGCCAGATAACAAATCATCAATCAAAATATTCGAGGTTACGAACCTCGAATATTAAGCCACTATGAAAATCACCACCCATACCATTGTCAAAAACGAACAAAACTGGATTAAACCGGCTTTGCTCTCGGTCATCGACCACGTTGATCAAATGTTGGTCTGGGATACCGGCTCTACTGATAAAACAGTCGAGATAATAAAATCTATTAACTCCCCCAAGATTAAATTTAAACAATTTAATAATATTAATAGAAAATCACTAGTTAATCTAAGAAATCAACAAATTAAAACCACTCAAACGCCTTGGTTTTTAATCTTAGATGGTGATGAGATCTGGCCAGATAGTAATCTAGTTCAATTAATTAAATCAATAACTCAAGCCAACTCAAACACTATTGCTCTAGTTAACAAAACCAGAAACTGTATAAAAGATATATATCACTACCTTCCAGATTCTCAAGGTCAGTATCAGATCGGTCCTTGGCATGGTCATCTAAATATTCGAGCTATCAAAAACAGTTTGAGCCTGAAAGTCATCGGTGAGTATCCCTTGGAATCCTACACCGTTAACGATATTCCTCTGCAAGATCAACCTAAAAAACTTGAGTTTGTTGATACTTGGTATCTTCACACTACTCATCTTAAAAGATCTAGCTGGCGCCACCAACTTAACGTCATTGACCGACTTAAAAAACTCAAACTAATAGGGCAGGGGATAAAACTAAACTCTAAAGATCTCCCTGAAACTTTAAAAACCAATCAATAAACTGTTTTAAGCCTGCGAGGTCTGTCCTCGCAGGTACGAAGACAGACTAAGCGTCAATATCAATCACGACCTCTTTTATTGTTTGGATATCTCTATCATCCGACTCCTCAACAAATTCCTGATACGAACTCTTTTTGAAGTACTCTAAAACATCATCAGTTTGTATCCAAGATTGATTAAATTTTCTTAAATAATTCCCATAACTCGAGTACTTATACCCTGCGAGGTCTGTCCTCGCAGGTAAAATGTCAAGGGGATTGCGGTGGATGTATTTAGTTAAGTAAATCAACTGAGTTTCATAAGCAACCTCAACAGCCTTATATCTGCCTTGGAATAACGGCCCACAACGCTTATTAGTCCTGTTAAAGTAAATTGAGTATTTAGTACATAAAGACTGCATAAACTCAGCCATCGCCAACAAATCAGTTTGATAAATCAACAAATGAAAATGGTTTGGCATCAGACAATAAGCCAGTAATTTCACATTGTCAGCATAATTTTTCAATCTCTTCGTTGGAGCCACCTGCGAGGTCTGTCCTCGCAGGTCAAGTTTAGTCAAGTAAAATTTCAAATAACCCAAAAACTTTTTATAATCTTTTGTATTTGAAAAAATTGTTCCTTTATTCACTCCGCGATTATAAACATGATAGTAGGCCTCATCTTTATACTCTTTAACTATGTTTTTTGAAGGCATTTATTCATTTACACCTGCGAGGTCTGTCCTCGCAGGTTTTTAAACCAATCGATAAACTGTTTTAAGCCTGATTTAAGATCAGTCGTCGGTTGCCAGTCCAATAATTCCTTCGCTTTAGTAATATCAGCATAAGTTTGTTTAACATCCGCCGGATGCCTCGGCTCTTCAATTACTTCTGCCTTTTTTCCGGTTAACTCCTCAACAGTCTCAATAAATTGATTTAGTTTCACTGGCTTATTGTTCCCCAGATTAATAATTTCAAATTGATACGGTTTTTCAATCGCCTTCACTATCCCTTCAACAATATCGTCAATATAGGTATAGTCTCGACTACTAGAACCATCTCCAAATCTGACAATTGGTTCATTATTTAATATTTTCTTAGTAAACAAGTAAGGCGCCATATCCGGTCGCCCTTTAGGTCCATAAACTGTAAAAAACCTTAACACCGTTACCATCATCTCGCTTTTTTTTGCATACTCCAGACACATTTCTTCGGCCTTTAGTTTTGTTTCAGCATAAGGACTGACAGGCTTAGCTAATACATCGTCTTCACTGAAGGGAGTCTTTTCCTGATTGCCGTAAACACTACTCGATGAGGCCAAAACAAACTGCTTAATCTTAAATTCCAAAGTTAAATCTAACAAATTTTTTGTCCCATCAACATTAACTTTTCTATAAAGTTCAGGTTTTAATATTGACGGTCTAACTCCAGCTCTAGCAGCCAGGTGAGCTATTGAATTGATCTGGTGATCAATAAAAACTGATTTTAAGCTTTTCTTATCAGTAATATCCAATCGATACTCAACAAAGTTTTTATTTTTCTTAAATGACTTAACATTTCTCTCTTTTTGTTTGAGGTCATAGTAGTCGTTAAAATTATCTATCCCCACCACCGAGTAACCTAAATCTAAAAGTTTTTCAACCAAACTTGAACCGATGAAACCAGCGTGTCCGGTAACCAGGACCTTTTTCATGTTATCGCTCTATTAACTTCTGATAATACTCAATCGTTTTCTCAAGACCCGTACTAAACTTAATCTTTGGACTCCAACCCAGCATTTTTCTAGCCTTACTAATGTCAGGTTTTCGTCTAGTCGGATCATCTTCAGGCAAGTCTTCAAAAACAATTTTTGACTTAGATTTAATCATTTTTTGAATTTTTTTTGCCACCTCCAGGATCGTGTACTCATCTGTGTTGCCAAGATTAACTACTTCTCCGGCTATACCATCTTTAAACATTAGCTTTTCAAGACCACTTACCAGATCGGTCACATAACAAAAGCTTCTAGTCTGTTTCCCTTTGCCATAAACCGTCATTGGCTTATTTTTCAAGGCTTGAACAACAAAATTAACTAAAGATCTACCGTCTCTCGTAGCAATTCTTGGCCCATAGGTATTAAATATCCTGACAATTCGAGCATCCAGCTCAAATTTTCTGACGTATACCATTGTCAAAGCTTCTCCAAATCTTTTACTCTCATCGTAGCAAGAGCGAACCCCATTTGGATTTACATAGCCCCAGTAATCTTCGGTTTGAGGATGAACCTTAGGATCTCCATAAACCTCAGAAGTTGAAGCATATACAAATCTAGCTTGTTTGGCTCTTGAAAGCCTTAGCAATCTCCGGGTTCCAATCGAGTTAACATCCATCGTTTCTAAGGGAAGGCTAATATAAGAAATATCGCTTGAAGCATTTGGGCTAGCAGGGCTAGCCAAATGGAAAACATAATCAATTGGCTCATCAGTTAAAACATCAGGCAGTTTTTTAGTCACATCAGCATTGATCAACAAAAAATTACTCTCTTCCATTAGATGCTCAACATTATCCTTACTTCCGGTCAAAAAATTATCTACACAAACAACTTTATATCCTTTTTTGACTAAACTTTCACAGAGATGAGAACCAATAAATCCCGCTCCTCCGGAGACAATAATCCTCTGTTTACTGGCATTATTTGGTTGCTGCATCTTATTGTGATACTATCATACTAGATGAGATTTGTCCTTATTTTTATCCCCATTATTATTGCTTCTGTCGGCCAGATTATCTTAAAATCCGGCATGAATCAAGTCGGTAAGTTCGATTTGTTAAAAGTCTTTGTTAACCCATTAGTTATCCTGGGTTTATTCTTCTACGCCTCAAGCGCGGTACTGTGGCTTATGGTTTTATCCAAAGAAAAACTCTCCTTTGTTTATCCTCTAGTGGCCGCTTCATATGTCTTAACCATCTTATTGGCAAAATTAATCTTAAAAGAACCTGTTCCCACCCTTCGTTGGGTAGGTCTAAGCATCATCATTGTCGGTATTCTAGTCGTGGCCAAATCTTAAATGAACTCCATCGTTGGTTTAATTAAAAAATTTACTAAAACCCAGACTATCAAAGATGCTTTTTTGGTCAGTCTTGGCATGGGCCTGAGCACTATTCTATCTGCCTTAAGCATCTTTTTGATAGCCAGATTCCTAGGTCCTTCTGGTTTTGGCATCTACACCACTGCCTTAGGTATTGCCATTATCATCACTGATGCTATTGATCTGGCCATCTCCAGCTCGATCATCAACTTTGCCTCAGGTTCCAAACAATCCTCCAAAGAATATATTAAACACGGTTTTCAGCTCAAACTGATCTTAGGCTTAACCGCCGGCCTTCTGTTTGCTGTCTTAAGCAAGCTAGTTTCACCACTAATTCACCTCAATCTTTCGCAACCTTTATTAATATCCTCTCTTTTTATTCCGGTAGTTTTTCTCTATCGTTTCCCCAGATCCATTCTTCAATCAGAGAAAAGATTCTTACCCGATTCAAGTATTGAAATAGTCGCCAGTTTATTAAGATTAGTCTTTATCTTAATCTTCTACTACTTTTTAAGTCTAACCGTCATCAAAGCCTTAACCGCCTACTTACTTGGTGCCGCCGGAGCTTTTCTATTTGGCAGCCTATTTATTTCTTGGAAATTTTTAAAAGTTAAGGTTAAACTTGAAACCAAAAAAAGTTTTAGCTCCTTTCAAAAATGGCTAACCCTTGGTTTTATCTTAGCCGCCGTTCACGGTAGAATCGACACTGTTATTTTGTTACGTCTAGCCGGTCCTGAGGTCACCGGCATCTACCAAGCCGCTTTTCGTTTTTTTCTGCCGGTGCTTTCCTTAACAGCCATTTTATCTTTAATCTTTGCCCCTAGATTTGCTTCCTTTCCCAATCAAGCCATCGCCAAAAAATACTTAAAAAAAACTCTTCTCTTAAGTCTGGCCATCTCGTCTCTGGTCTTACTCATCATTCCCTTGGCCCCGTTCTTAATCCGGCTCATCTTTGGTCAAGGTTATCTGCCGGCTATCGTTCCGACTCAAATTCTAGCCGTAGGTTTTTTTGCCTTCATGATCGGCGCCCCCTTATCGGCTCATTTAATCTACTCAGCCAAACGCACCCAGGCCTTTTTTACCATTAACTTAATCCAGCTGATCTTAATCGTCGGCCTGGATTTACTCTTAGTTCCTCGTCTCGGAGCTTCAGGAGCGGCCTTAGCTGTCTCAATTACCTTAATTACTATTAATAGTCTTATGGCTTTTCTAGCTTTCAGTTATGCTGAATCTTAAAAAGATACTGACCCTTTGGCCTTTTTTACTGATTCTTTTAATTTCCTCCCTAATCTTATTCCCCGGTCTATCAAAACCCTTCATTGGCCATCACGACTGGAACGGAGTTTACTACAGCCAAATTGCCCGTAACTACCTACAATACCCCTTAAGCGTGACCAAGTTAGGTCAGATGACCGGCCTCAATAATTTCTACACTCACTATCCACCTCTAATGTCCTTATTGCTAGCCATAAACTTCGTCATTCTCGGAATCTCCGACTTATCTGCTCGACTCCTACCCCTATCTTTTACTATCTTAACGCTCTTAACCGTTTTTAGAATGACTCAAAAATTGAAACTTAAAAGAGTAGTTGGTCTAAGTTCAGTCTTAATCATCTTCACACCAATGCTTAGATATTTTTCCCACATGCCTTCCCAAGAAGCTCTAATGATCTTTTTTTCCGTCTTTTCAGTCAATCTCTACTTAAGTTTAATCTTAAAACCAAAGCCAAAACATCAATATGAGCTTTACTTAGTTACCATCTTAAATGGTCTCACCGGTTGGGCAGGTTATTTTATTTACCCAATCTTAGCTGTCCACGCTTTTTTCAATCACAAAAAAATTCTACCTATTATCCTAAAAAGCATCGTTCTGCTTTTCTTTACATTTTCGCTTCATCTGACTCACACTTATTTACTGACCGGTTCACTTACTGGCGGGGGACTAATTCAAGCACTTCTCTTAAGACTTAATTTATATCCCATACTTGGTCTAATTGAACCAGAGCTACCCGGCCAGTTTAGCTTTTTTGGCTATCTCCAAAAACAAGCCTCAATCCTCACTATTTATTACACCGCCACTCTCTTGCTATTAAGTTTCGTTAATCTAAGTTTAATACTAATTAAACTAATCAAAAAACAATCTTTAAGCCTTATAAACCAACTAGTCCTAATTTTCTTAGCCTGGGGCTTAACTTATCCAATTATTTTTTCCAACGTCGTTTTTGTTCACGAGTACTTCAATCTCTTTTTCTGGCCCTTCCTGGCTTTTAGTCTCATCAACCTCACTAACCACCTTCAGGGTTTACCTCGAGGGGAGTCGAGAGGTTTATCCTTGAAGGTGCAGCTAACTCTGTTGATGTTCGTCGGAGCCTTGATTTTCTTTGAAAGAAATCAATTTTATCTTGCCTTACAAAAAACTCAAGCTCATTTTCCCGGCTACCAGCTTGGCAATTTAATTAATCAAACTGTCCCTGAAGATCAAACTGCCTACATTGTCTCCTTGCCAGAGGATATCGAAGCTCAAGTCGTTTTTATTAATTTTTATGCTAATCGCCCTCTACAGTTTGTAAATCCTTCCGATCAACTGCCAGAGACTCAATATTTGTTCTATAATTATTAAATAATATTTAATAACACCAATAGTATGACTATCTCAGTAATCATTCCAGTTTTTAATTCTGTCGAGACCATCTCTAGTTGTCTTAATACTTTATCCAATCAAACCTTGAAACCCTTAGAGATTATCCTTATTGACGACGGTTCAACCGATAGCACTCTTAAAGTCATTAAGGATCTTAAAAAAGAATTACCCAACCTCATTTTACTGACACAAACTCATCAAGGTCCGGCAATTGCTCGTAATCTAGGTGCTTCAACTGCCAAGGCCGACATTCTGGTTTTTGTCGATAGTGATATGGAGTTTGATCAAGGCTTCTTGTCTCAACTAACTCTGCCTATTAGAAAAAAAACCGCTCAAGGCACTTGGTCAGGTAATGAATGGGTCAAAAACTGGCAAAATATCTGGGCCAGGTGCTGGAACTATAATCAAAACCGTCGTACCTCCAGGATGATCGGGAACTTGACTAGTCAGCGTCCGGTTTTCCGAAGCATCTTGAAGTCTGAATTTGTCAGAGTCAAAGGCTTTGACAACATTGGTTATATAGACGACTGGACACTTGGCAATAAACTAAACTATCATCCCAAAGTCACCACCGCTAAGTTTTTTCATCACAACCCTAACTCTCTTAAAAAAGTCTTCAAACAAGCTAACTGGATTGGCAAACGCCCTTACAAACTAGGCCTGCTAGGTACTCTTTATACCATCTTTAAAGCCAACTTCTTTTTTTCTATTCTAACAGGCATTTTCAAATCAATTCGCTTTCTATCTCCTCGGTTTTTCATCTTTAAGTTAGTTTATGACTTGGGTATATTCACCGGAGCTTTTCAAAGCATAAAAGGAACTAAATACTAAATGATTTTCTTAATTCTAGTTGTTGGCTTATTTTTAAGATTGGTTAATATCAGTCAATCATTATGGCTCGACGAAGCTATCCAAGCTTGGGCAGCTTCAAGCTTCACTCTTAGAGACTTAATCTTCAAGTTTATGCCAACTGATGTTCATCCTCCACTTTCATATATTGTCAGCTTCTTCACCAGTAAACTAATTGGCTTTTCCGAAATCTCTTTGCGTTTACCCTCAGTTGTCTTTGGGGTTTTTACTATTTACTTTACCTACAAAATAGCTCAAAAAATAAAGCTAAAAAATCCGACTCTCCCGGCTGTGCTTTTGGCCACTTCCGGTCTACATGTTTACTATTCACAAGAAGCCAGAATGTACAGTTTAGCCACCCTCTTAGTTTGCTTAAGCCTTTATTTCTTGATAAAAAGCTTGAAAAAAGCTAAAAACTTTACCTTTTACACTATCTATACTTTGTTAGCCGTTTACTCTCACTACTACACTTGGTTTATGCTTCCTGTTCACTTAATCATAGTCAAACTAACAAACCCCTCAAAGCTTAAAAAACTAATCGTCTCTCAGTTTGTCGTCTTCATTGGTTTTATACCCATTCTACCGTTGCTCTTCAAACAACTAAAGGGCGGCCTTCAAGCAGCTTTATCAAACCCTAACTGGGCCAATACTGTCGGAGGACTAAACTTAAAATCTTTAAGCCTTATCCCAACCAAGTTCCTCATTGGCAGAATCTCGTTTGATAATAGACTTATCTACGGCTTGGTAGTGGCAATTCCTCTATTAATCTCCACCTACTTACTCTCAAGACTTCTTAAAAATAAGTCAAAAAATCAAACAGCTTCGATCGTTATTCTCTCCTGGTTATTCACTCCTCTAATTCTGGCCATCCTAGTTTCTCTAAAAGTTCCTGTCCTGGGTTTTCATCGTTTCCTATTTATCTTGCCTTCATTTTATCTAAGCTTAAGCCTCGGTATAAGCTATCTTGGGAAACCATTACAAAAGCTGATTATCTTAATCCTGCTTGGCCTCAATATTACCACTACCGGCATCTACTTGTTTAACCAATCCTTTCATCGAGAAGACTGGAAAGCTTTAACTCAAGAATTATCTTTGAGTAATCAATCTCAAGCTCCGGTGGCCATCCTAGCTCCAGTTAGAACCCCTTTAGAATATTATTATGCCGGTGAAATTATCAACTATCAGGATATCAATCCCAAATTCACAGACAGTCAAGTTTGGCTGGTTCCATATGCTGAACCCATCTTTGATCCTGAACTCCAAACTAAAACTATACTAACCAAACAGGGTTTTAAGCCGATTTTCGAAAAACACTTTCGAGGTAACTTAACTTTGATACAATACACTAATGAGAATTGGAATTGACATATCTCAGATTGTTTATCGAACCGGTGTTTCGCGCTATACCACCGAACTAGTCAAGCACTTGCTTGAGCTTGATCAGTCAAATGATTACTTTTTGTATGCCGGTTGCCTGCGTCAACGCCATGTAGTCTCAAACTTCCTTAAAAGCCTAAACTCCAAAAACTTGACCAGCCGAATTACTTACCTATCTCCCAAGCTGTCAAACCTCGCCTGGAACTACCTCAATCTCTTTCCTCCAGATCAAGGTCAATCCCTTGATGTCTTTCACGCCTCAAACTGGGCTCTTCCCAAGCTCAAAGCCAAGCTAGTCACCACCATTCATGACCTCACTTTCTTAAAGTATCCACAAGCTCATACTCGATACTCAGTTACAGTTCACACTCGTCACCTAGATCGAGCCAAAAAATATGCCGATCACATCATTACCGACTCACACTCCTCAAAAAAGGACTTAGTTGAGTATGGTATCAAAGACTCAAAAATCTCAGTTATCTATCCTGCTCCCGCTAATATTTTTACCAAGATCAAGGACCAAAAGCTTATTGAAAAAACATTAGTCAAATATTCTCTTCAAGAACCTTTTATCTTAAGTGTCGGTACTCAAGAACCCAGAAAAAATCTTAAAAGACTAATTAAAGCCTTTCAGCAACTCTCTAACAAACATCAGTCCCAGACTCTGGCCATCGCTGGCAAATTTGGTTGGGGAGAAGAGACCAAATCTATCAAAAACTTAAAGCTTCTCGGTTTTGTACCCGACCAAGATCTTAAAATCTTATATCAAGCCGCCCAAGTTTTTGTTTACCCATCCCTTTATGAGGGTTTTGGCTTTCCAATTCTAGAAGCTTTTAAATCTGGTTGCCCGGTTATCACCTCTAATTTATCTAGTCTGCCAGAACTCGGGGGGGAGGCCGCCTTTTATCTTGATCCCACCAACACTCTAGAGATAGCTTCAACTATTGATCAAGTCATATCCTTAAGTACTGCCAAGAGAAACCAAGTCATCAGTCTAGGTTTCAAACAAGTTAGTAAATTTAAACCTCAAACCACCGCCAAGCAAACTCTTAATATCTATCAAAAGCTCTCCTTATGATTATCGGAATTGATGCCAACGAAGCCAATGTCATAAACCGTGTCGGCAGTAATCAATATGCTTTCAATATCTTATTAAGGCTTGTAAAGTTAGACAAACAAAATCAATACGTCGTCTACCTTAAACATCAACCGGTTGATGACCTTCCCAAACCCAATGACCAACTTTCATATCAAGTCATTAAATCCACTCCCTTCTGGACTCAATGGCGTTTGCCTCTAGCCCTCTACTTTTCCAAACCCCGACCGGACTTGTTTTTCACATTAGGTCACTATGGCCCCAAATTTGCTCCCATGCCTACCTTGATCACTATTCTCGACATAGCCTTTCTCTTATTCCCTAAAACATTTTTAAAAAAAGACTTATTCAAGCTCAAGCACTGGACCAAAAACTCAGTCAAAAAAGCTTCTCATATTATTACCATCTCCAAAGCTACTAAAAGAGATATTCAAAAACACTATCAAGTTCCAGAGGATAAAATCACGGTTGCCTACCCGGGGATAGATCACCAGCGCTTTAAGCCTTCAAAGAAAAGCTTGATCTCCGGAGATTATCTACTTTACCTAGGCACCCTTCAGCCTCGTAAAAACCTAGAGAATCTTGTCACAGCCTACTCCAAACTACCGGAGAAATATCAAGCCAACAAGTTGGTCATTGCCGGCAAAAAGGGCTGGTTATTCAAACCACTATTTCAACTGGTTAAAAAATTAAAGCTTGAGGGTAAAATTATCTTCACCGACTATGTTAAAGATCAAGATATTCCCGGCCTGATTCAAAAGGCCAAACTCCTCATACTCCCAAGCTACTATGAAGGCTTTGGCATTCCGGTAGTCCAGGCTATGGCCGCCGGTACGCCAGTTTTAGTCTCCAAAAACTCTAGTCTTAAAGAAATCGTTAAGTCTCACGGTTTTTATATCAAACAACCTTTTAAGGCACGGCAGGTTAAACAAGGTATAATACAAGCATTAACATCTAGATCAGATATAAATGCTGCTCAAAATCAAGCTAATCAATTTTCTTGGGATCGGTCAGCAAAAAATATTTTGGAGGCTATAAATGAACTCACCATTTAAAGATCGACACGGTCAAAATTTAACTTGGCTGAAATTTATCACCAAAGTCATTAATCGTTTTTACAACTACTACCTTGACTTGAAAATTTCTACTCTCTGGTTATTAGGCTACGTGCCTTTTCATTTTTTTAGGTTAACTATCTTTAAACTGGCCGGAGTCAAGATCGGTAGGGGTTCAAGAATCCATATCGGAGCTCGCTTTTTCCAACCCAAGAATGTCACCGTCGGCAAAGGCTCAATTATCGGTGATCACGTCACCTTAGATGGTCGAGCCAAACTCTCAATCGGTGACCATGTCGATATTGCAACAGGTGTCTTGATCTACAACGCTCAACACGACATCCATTCTCCTCATTTTGATCCTATTGAAAAAGAAGTCACCATCAAAGACTACTGTTTTATAGGTCCCAGAGTCATTATCTTACCGGGAGTGACTATCAACAAAGGAGCTATTATTGCAGCTGGAGCCGTGGTCACAAAAAGCGTTAATAAGAACACAATTGTTGCTGGTGTCCCAGCCAAACCTATTGGAATCAGAAAAATAACCACTTTGAATTATCGCTTGGGAAGAGCTAGACTATTTCAATGACCATGGATCTCTCAATTATTATCGTTAACTACAAAACGAAAAAAATCACGGCTGATTGCTTACGGTCAATCAAGGCCTCTTCAGATACCATCTCTAAAGAAATCATCGTGGTTGACAACGGTTCAGAAGACGGCTCAATCGAGTATTTAAAAAAGTCTTTTCCCTGGACCAAGGTTTATTCATCTGGTGGTAATTTAGGTTTTGCCAGGGGCAATAATTTTGGCGTCAATAAAGCCAAGGGTAAGTATGTTTGGCTTCTAAACTCCGACACCGTCATTAATAAGTCTACCATCCAAACACTTTTTGACTTGGCCATGGAAAATAACTCAAAAATAGCTTCTTGTCGACTCAAAAACAAAGATCAAACCATACAACCTCAGGGAGGTTACCTACCAAGGCTATCAAAACTGGCTGCATGGATGTGGTTTATTGATGACTTGCCGATCATAAATAAAATAATCAAACCCTACCAACAAAGAAATCTAGATTTCTTTAAAGCCGATCAACATCCCGGTTGGCTCGGGGGCACCGCTCTTTTAATCAAGCGTGATTTATATCAAAAAATGAATGGACTGGATAAAAAGATTTTTATGTACGGAGAAGATGTCGAGTTTTGTTTGAGAGCCAGTCACTTAAAGATTAAGCTAGATTACTTTCATAAACCAAGTTTAGTTCACTTAGGCCAAGCCTCAGGCTCGAGCCGGGGAGCTGTCTTAGGTGAGTACAAAGGTTTAAAGTATATCTATCAAAAACACTACTCAATCTACAAAACTATTGCCTTGAGATCTTTGCTTCTCACCGGAGCCTTTTTAAGAATCATCATTTTTGGTATTGTCCTTAGGGATAATACTCGCAAAACCATATATGCAGAAGCTTTTAAGCTGGCTTGATAAAAATATTTTAGTCATTTTAGCCGGATTTTTTCTGGTTTTTATTCCTTTGTATCCAAAATGGCCCATGTTTGACATCTTGCCTGGTTACAATGTTAGAGTTAGGTTGGAAGATTTTCTAATCTTATTTACCAACTTCATTTTATTGATCCAAGTCTTAAGGAGGAAGATTAATCTGACCAAAGCCCCCTTATTTAAACCAATCTTAATTTACATCTCCATTGGTTTACTTTCGACTCTTTCAGCTATCTTTATCACCAAAACTATTTTTCCGGAATATCTTCAACTAGCCAAAGTTTTCCTGCACTGGTTTAGGCGAATTGAATATTTTTCACTGTTCTTTATCTTCTTTTTTGCCTTTAATCCCAAAAAACACCTTAAACCTTTTCTGGCTTTAATTAGTCTTGCTGTTCTCGGTGTCTCAATTTATGGATTTGGTCAAAAATACCTCTACTGGCCAGCTTACTCCACTATGAATCGAGAGTTTTCCAAGGGAGTTGCTTTATACCTGACAGAACATGCCAGAGTTTTATCTACCTTTGGTGGCCATTTTGACCTAGCTGCTTATATTATGTTGACTCTAATTCCTATCACTATCATCGGTTTTCTTCATCCCAAAAAACTAGTTCGTTTGTTTTGCTTACTCTTAGGCTTAACCGAGTACTGGATCATGATCCTCTCAGCCTCTCGCACTTCTTGGCTAGCCTTCATCGGGGGGGTTAGCTTAGCTTTTATTGTTTTGTTCAAAAAGAAAAAATTCTTCTGGGTTCTAAGCCGATGGATGAGTGTCATTGTCTTAAGCACTCTCATCATGGTCTCTTTTGGTGAACTCTCTGAAAGGTTTTCTCACATCTTAAAGCTGGATGGGGTCAAAGAGATTGTCCTCAAGCCCTTTAGATCTCCACCTTCTAACGGCCTCGCCATGCGCACCGATATGACTCTTGAAGAACAGTTAAGTATCGTGGCCACCAATAGCGACATTCCACCTTCAACTGTTTCACCCAGGAAAATTAAGCCTGACGATGTTTATGACAACACTTACGAGAATCTTCAAGCATACTTAGCCACTACCTCAGGTGAAGTGATTAATGTTGATTACTCGGACAACGCTTTAAAATATGGTCTATCAGCCGGTATTAGACTAGATGTTTTATGGCCTAATGCCATCAAAGCCTTAAAAATAAATCCCTTTTTTGGTACCGGTTACTCAACCTTAGTTAAAGCAAATGTTTGGGAGTTTACTACTGCTGAATCAACTGATAATGACTACCTTAGACTCTTGGGCGAAACCGGTTTCTTGGGCTTTATCTCCTTTTTGGCTATTTTATTTATAACCTTAAAACTGACCCTTAAAGCTTTCCTCATAACTAAAGATCCGATCCATATAGCTATTTATGCCGGAGCCATCGGTTTAACTCTAGGCTTAATGGCAAACGCTTTCTACATTGACGTCTTTGAAGCTTCCAAAGTGGCATACTCTTTCTGGTCATTTATCGGGATAGTTCTATCCCTTGCTGTTTATGAAACTCAAAAGACTTAAACTTCTCCTACCCATCTTAATCTTTGTTCTAACTTTTATTCCAAGGTTGTATCGACTTAATAACCCAGTAGCTGACTGGCATTCTTGGCGTCAAGCTGACACTGCTGCTGTGGCTCGAAACTTTGCCACCTCCAGATTTAATTTGTTTTATCCTCAAGCCGACAGCATCATGTCAAACAATGGTTTGGGTCTAAATAATCCTGAACGTTTATTTATCAACGAGTTTCCTTTCTATAACGCGATAGTGGCCGTCCTTTACCAACAGTTTGGTATCAATACTGCTATTGCCAGATTTGTCAGCGTTGTATTTGCTAGCCTTGGGGCAGTCTTTTTATACTTACTAGCCACCAGACTTTTTGGCCAAAAAATCGGTTTGGTCGCCGGTCTTTACTATGCTTTAAATCCCTACAATGTCTACTACGGTCGGGTCATCATGCCCGAACCAGCCTTTATCAGTCTTTCGATCACCAGCCTCTATTTATGCCTCGTTTGGGTCAAATCTCAAAAATGGTCTCACGCCATTATTTTCGCTCTTATTTTAGCTCTAGCCATGTTAGCCAAACCTTATGCCATCTTTATGGGGATCCCAATGGCTTACTGGGTGATTGTCAATAAAACTAAAATACTCAAGAACAAACAACTTTACTTAATACTCCTTGTCTCTCTCATTCCCTTGGCTCTCTGGCGCCGTCATCATAATCTTATCCCTGAAGGCACCTTTAATAGTCATTGGCTATACAACGAAACCAACATTCGCTTTACCGGTGCTTTTTTCCGTTGGTTAATCTTTGAGAGATTAAACCGCTTAATCTTTGCCACCGGCGGTTTTGTCTTGCTAATTATCGGGCTCTTAAAGTCATATCAGGATAAAACCAAAGCTCTTATCTTCGCTTGGTTTATCTCAATTGTTCTCTACATGACCATCTTTGCTATGGGTAACGTTACTCACGATTACTACCAACTGCCAATTATGCCGGTCGGAACTATCTTAATCTCATTTGGTTTTTGGTCAATTATTAATTCCACTAAAAAAAGTCTTCCAAAACTGCTTAATATCTTAATTGCTTCAAGCCTTGTTCTCTTGTCACTAGCTTTTGGTTGGTATGAGGTTAAAGGCTATTTCAACATCAATCATCCTGAAATCGTCATCGCTGGACAGGCCGCTGATCGCTTAACTCCTCAGGATGCAGTCGTCATCGCTCCCTATAACCGAGACGTAGCTTTTCTTTATCAAACCAACCGCAATGGTTGGCCTATGGGAACCGAACTTGAAGATAAGATTAGCAAAGGAGCCACTCACTACGTTTCGGTCAACCTAGACGACGAAACTAACTACCTTTTAGACCAAGACTGTCCGGTCCTGGAGCAAACCAGTCAATACATTATCCTGGAAATCAATCATTGTTTAACCGAAGACTTCGAATCTAAATGAAAATCTTAATGTTGACGCCATATCTGCCGTTTCCGTTGCATTCCGGTGGTCAAATCAGAAGTTATAATCTATTAAAAAATCTATCCAAAAAACATCAAGTCACTTTGTTTAGCTTTATTCGGTCCAATAAAGAGCGAGAATATATTCCAGAACTAGAACAGCACTGCCACAAGGTCAAGGTATTTAAACGTCGTCAGGCCTGGGATCTTCGAAACATAATACTTTCCGGCCTCACTCCATATCCTTTTTTGGTCTCTATCTATTTCTCAAGAGCCGTCAAAAAAGCTATCTTAAGAGAACTACAAAATGCCGACTATGACTTAATTCACGCTGAGACTTTTTATGTCATGCCCAATCTCCCCAGTTCGGTTAAGCTACCCACTCTATTAGTAGAGCAAACAATAGAGTACTTGGTTTATCAACGCTTCGTCGAGAACTTCAAACTCTTCTTCTTAAGACCTTTACTGTATTTTGATGTTTTCAAGATTAAGTTTTGGGAAAAACATTTCTGGCAAAAAGCCACTCGTCTAGTAGCCATGTCTGTTTCTGATAAAAACATTATGGATAAAAGCGTTAAACACAAGAAAGTAGACGTGGTTGCCAACGGGGTTGATGTTGATCACTTTAACGAAATTAAACCCGAAAAACCAAAAGAGCCAACAGTTTTATTTGTCGGTAACTTTAAATGGCTTCCAAACAAAGATGCCGCCAAGTTTCTAGTCTCGAAGATCTGGCCTTTAATTAAACAAAAGCTTCCTCACGCCAAACTTTGGATTGTCGGCAGAAATCCTACCGCCGATATTTTGAACCTAAAAAAAGCTGGCAGTATTAAAATAACAGGGGACATTAAAGATATTCGTACTGCCTTTAGTCAGTCTCACGTTATGTTGGCTCCAATTCGAAACGGTCGAGGTACAAAATACAAGGTGCTTGAGGCTATGGCCAGTCAAGTTCCGGTAGTCACTACCAAACTGGGCATCGAAGGCATCGAAGCTAAGGGCTCAGTTATCGTCACTGACACCGCTAATGATCTGGCCGAAAAAACTATTAAAGTCCTCACTAATCAAAAACTGGCCAAAACCATGGCCAAAAAAGCTCAAAAAATTGTTTATCAAACTTATAACTGGCAGTCCATTTCTGAAGGACTGGATCAGATTTACCAACAACTAGGAGGCGCCTAATGGACCTATCTATCATCATAGTTAATTACAAAACCAAAGACTTAACTCTTCAAACTCTTGATTCGGTCTATAAAGCTCAAATGCCCAAAGGCAAAATAGAAGTATTTATGATTGATAATGACAGCCAGGATGACACTCCTGAAGCGGTGAGGACTCAGTTTAAACAGGTTAAAGTAATCGAAATGAGTCAAAATTTGGGTTTTGCCGGTGGCAATAATCCTGGTTTAAGAAAGGCAAAGGGTCGTTATCAACTTCTCTTAAATTCTGACACTATTATTTCTAAAGACACCTTAGTTAAAATGACTCAATTTATGGATGATAATCCAAAAATCGGTCTCTCCACTTGTCGAGTAAACTTGGTTAACGGTCTGATCGATCCGGCTTCTCATCGTGGTTTTCCGTCTGCTTGGGCATCATTAACTTACTATCTAGGCCTAGAGAAGATCTTTCCTCGATCAAAACTCTTTGCTCAGTATCATCAAGGCTGGAAAAGCTTAAAAACCACTCATCAAATTGATACACCGGTTGGCGCCTTTTTCTTTATGAGAAAAAAGGCTTTAGATCAAGTTGGTTTACTTGACGAACAGTTTTTTATGTATGGTGAAGATATCGATTTGGCTTATCGTATCAAAAAAGCCGGTTGGGAGATCTTTTACACTCCGGTAACAAAAATTACTCATTTAAAGGGCGCTTCTGGCATAAGAAAAAAAGAGAAAAATAAACTTACCCCAGAAGCAAGAAAACAGCGTATCAAGACAACCAAAGAGTTCTTTAATGCCATGAAGATTTTTTATCGAAAACACTACCAAAAGAAGTATATATTTCCTCTTCGTTGGCTTATCTATTTAGGTATCGAAGTCTTTAAAACTCTTAAAATAATACAAATATTACTCGCGTGAAACATCCATGAAAAAGAAACTTGTCATTGATGCCCGGTTCTGGGGTCCATCTCACACCGGACTAGGTCGATATTCAAAATCTCTAATTCTAGCCATAGAAAAACTTCGCCCCAAGCTTGATATCACTCTCCTGGCAAACAAAAAAATCAAAGTTGGCTTTAAGACTGTTGTGGTCAAATCAAGACCTTACTCATTCAAAGAGCAAATCGAGATCCCTCGAATCATAAACCAGATCAACCCAGACTTAACTCATTTTCTTCACTTTAATGTTCCTCTTCAGCTTAAAAGCCCTTTTATCGTTACCATTCATGACCTTATCAAGCATCACTCAACCGGTAAAGACACCACCACTCGGACAATGCTTACTTATCCAATTAAACGATTAGCTTACTTCATGACAGTCAAACATGCTCTAAATCACTCAAGCCGTGTCTTGACACCTTCTAACTGGGTTAAAAAAGATATCCTAAATCACTACTCAATTCCAGCTAATAAAATTACCGTTACTCCTGAAGCTGTCGACCAAACATATTATAAAATCAAACCCAGACAGTCTCGACCTCTTGCTCAGCCATATTTAATCTACGTTGGTAATGCTTATCCTCATAAAAATTTAATTCAATTAATTAAAGCGGTCAAAAAAACTTCACTTAACTTAATTGTTGTCACTGGCCGAGATGTTTTTTATCAACGACTCAGAAAACTAATTAAATCACTTAACGCCCAGTCAATCGTTAAAATCAAGGGTTTTACATCAGATGTTGATTTAAAAAATCTATATTATCACTCGGTCGGTTTTATCACCACCTCTCTATTTGAAGGCTTTGGTCTACCAGGCCTTGAAGCCTTGGCTTCTGGCACCCTGGTACTTGCCTCCAAAAGGGCTTCAATGCCCGAAGTCTATCAAGATAACGCCTTCTACTTTAATCCCGATAACCTCAACAATATAGTCAAACAAATAAAATTTGCCTCAAACTTAACTACTTTAAAGCGACAGCGGTTAATTCAAGCCGGTCTAAAACATGCCCAGCAATTTTCTTGGGCTCAAACCGCCGAAAAAACTTTTCTGGCCTATCAAGCTATTTTGAAATAAATGAAACTTGCTCTTGTTTATGATCGAGTCAATAAATTTGGTGGAGCTGAACAAGTTTTAAACGCCTTGCATCTTATTTGGCCTCAAGCTCCACTCTATACCACGGTTTACAACCAAAAAACTTCTTCATGGGCCAAAACATTTGAAATCAAACCATCCTTCCTGCAACAATTTCCCTTTGCCAAAACTCACCACGAGCTTTATCCCATGCTCGCACCCATGGCCTTTGAATCTTTTAACTTTGATGATTTCGACGTGGTCATCTCAGTTACTAGTGCCGAAGCCAAAGCTATTATTACCAAACCTCATACTCTTCACTTGTCCTACTGTTTAACTCCAACCAGATACCTTTGGTCACATCGACACCAGTACTTAAATCAACCCGGCTTAGGGGTCTTATCAAAGCTTGGCCAAGCAGTCTTTAAAATAAGTTATCCTTATCTAAAATCTCTTGATAGCTTAGCTTCGACTAGACCTGATCATTATCTAGCCATCTCAACTACTGTCCAAAAAAGAATCAAGCAGTACTATCAACGAGATGCAGACATTATCTTTCCTCCGGTTAATACCACTAATTTTTCTTACAAACCATCACAAGGATATTTTCTCTTGGTATCCCGGTTAGTGCCATACAAACAAGTCGACCTTGCTATCAAAGCTTTTAATCAACTAGGTCAAAGATTAGTTATTGTCGGTTCCGGTCGTTACCATAGTCCACTCACTAAGCTGGCCCGATCAAGCATCGAGTTTAAAGGTCAAGTTAGCGATCAGGCTTTAGTCAAACTTTATCAAAATTGTGAAGCGCTGATCATGCCTCAGGAAGAAGACTTTGGCATAGTCGCTGTCGAAGCTCAGGCGACCGGTAAGCCAGTCATTGCCTATAATTCCGGTGGAGCCTTGGACACAATCATCGCCAATCAGACCGGTCTTTTTTTCAATAAGCCTACGGTTGACAGTTTAAGCAAAGCTGTGAAACAATTCAGTCTACACAAATGGAATCACCAGCAGATTCAAACTCATGCTAGGCAGTTCGATATTAAATATTTTAAACAAAAGTTTAAAACTTGCACGGAGGCTCAATGGCTAAAACATCAAAAGAAATTAAAGTATTAATCATGTGCGGAGGCAAAGGTACTCGCATGTGGCCAATCTCCAATATCTCTCATCCCAAACAGTTCGAAAGCTTTTTAGGTAAAAAATCAATGTTTAGAGAAACTGTTGATAGAGCCTTAAGACTGGTCGGACCTAAGGATATTTATATTGGTACCAGCAATAAATTTGGTAAATACTTAAAAGATCAAGCTCCGGAAGTACCTCAACAAAACTTTATCTTAGAGCCAGCCATGAGAGATAATTTAGGAGCCATTGGTCTTGCTACCGCTGTCATCAATAAACGTCACCCAAATTCCGCTATGGTTATTCTCTGGGGAGCTGACCATATCGTTCAAAAACCAGATAGATTTATTAAAGCCTTAAAAGTAGCTAGTCAGTTGGCTTTACAAAACGACGTTGTTGTTCATCTAGATTTTCCACCGACTTACCCAACCGTCCATAACGGTTGGATCAAGATTGGCAAAACGCTTAAAACCGTCGATGGTCACAAAGTAGTTGAGTTTATCAAACAAGTAGAAAAACCTAACCTAAAAACCGCCAAAGAATTCTTTAAATCAAAAGACTACTTAATTCACACTGGCTACATGGTCACCAAACCATCAGTTCTCTTGGGCTACTATCAAAAATATGCTCCTGTTGCCTATAAAATAATCAAAAAAATCGAAGCCACCATCGATACTCCTAAATTTATCTCGACCTTAAAAACCGAGTATCCCAAGTTTGAAAAGCAATCTGTTGATTACGGTCTATTTGAAAAACTACCTCCCCGAAGCCAATGGGATCTACCGGTTGATATGGGCTGGATTGACGTTGGTACTTGGGGGCTCTTATTTCACGGTCTTGAGAAAGATAAGAACGGTAACATCGTGATGGGTAAAGCCAAACTTATCGAAACCACCAACTCTCTAATTATCAGTAAAGATAAAGGAGTTGTTGGAGCCGTTGGCCTAGATAACATGATCGTGGTCGACACTGACGAAGGCTTGCTAGTTTGTCCGATTGATCAAGCTCCTAAAGTTAAACAACTCTACAAGGCACTCTACGAATAGTATGTACTCAAAAATCAAGCGAGTCTTTGATATCGTTTCTAGTATTGCTTTGGCTTTGCTCTTTTTCCCCATCTGGATTATCGTCCCTATTACCATCTTAATTGATTCAGGTAGACCAATTTTTTTCAAACACAAGCGAACTGGTCGATACAATCGGAAATTTTTGTTAATCAAGTTTAGAACCATGGTTAAAAACGCTGATGAAGTTTTATACAACCAGGATAAAAAACTATTAAAAAAATTCAAAGATAATGATTTTAAACTTGAAGATGATCCTCGAATAACAAAGCTAGGGAGAATCCTTAGAAATCTCACCATCGACGAGTTCCCTCAGCTCTTAAATGTTCTGAAGGGTGAAATGAGTCTGGTCGGTCCTAGGGCTTACATTCAAAGAGAACTTGATGTCCAAGCTAAAAAATATCCTGAGACCAAACCTTGGATGAAAAAAATCTTATCCGTCAAACCAGGTATTACCGGTGTCTGGCAAACTTCGGGTCGCAACATAATTTCATTTGACAAACGGGCCGAAATGGATCTTAATTATGCTAAGCACTGCAATCTATGGTGGGATCTTCTCATCATCTTAAAAACACCGTCAGCAATGCTGTCAAAATGGTAAACCTAAAAAAATTTCACCTGCCAAAAATACCAAAGAAAATCGGCCTTCCTTTACTGGCAATAATTAGCTTTATTTTCCTGACCATAGTTTATTCTCTAGTCGTTGCTTTGGTCATTAAAAAACCAGCCATGATGGTAGCCCAAAATGTTCAAGACTCAATGACGGCTATTCAAAATAAGGACTTGGACGGCACCGAAACCAACCTGAAGCTGGCTCAAGCCAATCTGGACTTAGTCAACAACAAGTTCAAGCTAGTTAGCTGGGTTAGATTTATACCGTTTTTCGGGGGCTATGTTAAGGATGCTCACCACGGCTTAAAAGCTGCCGATATCAGTTTTGAAACTGCCTTTATTCTCCTGGAAGCGGTCAAACCCTATATTGATGTCTTGGGTTTTACTGGAGCAGAGACAGATCTTGGTGTTCAGTCTGCTGAAGACAAAATCATTTTTATCATAGAAACTCTAGATAAAATCTCCCCTCAACTTGAAGAAGTTTCAGCTAAAGTAGCCTTGATAGAGGAGGAAATTGGAGCCATTAATCCTAAGCGTTACCCTAAATCTATTAAAAATACTCCGATTCGAGGTCAACTAGTTACCGTCCAGCAAAGCTTATCTAGCTCCAAAGAATCTTTAGCTAACATCAAACCATTGCTAGCTCTTTTACCAAAACTACTGGGTCAACCTGATCAGCAACAATATCTACTTATCTTCCAAAACGAAGCCGAGATTAGGGGTAGCGGTGGCTTCTTAACTGCTTATGCCATCTTAAGAGCTCATCGAGGCAAAATCACTCCGCTTTTATCTCAAGACATTTACGAACTGGATAATCGTTTTGGAAACCAGGTTAAAGCTCCAGAAGAAATCTTAAAATATTTACCCTTAGTTAGCTACTGGCACTTAAGAGACATGAACTTGTCTCCAGACTTAAAAGTTTCCATGGACACCTTTATCCCAAACTACAAAAAAGTGGCCGCTAACACAGACTTCGACGGCATCATCGTTATGGATACCAATATCCTGGTTGATCTCTTAAGCGTCTTAGGGAAAGTTGGTGTAGCCAATTGGGGAGAATATCATGCAGAGATCGTTCCAGAGTGTAACTGCCCTCAAGTGGTTTACAAAATGGAAGACTATGCCACCAGACCAACTCATTATATTAAGCAAAACAGAAAAGGCATGATCGGGCCCTTAATGCACTCAATTCTTTTAAACGTCATGGGTAGTCCCAAGAAAATTTGGCCTCAGTTTATCGAGATCGGCTTGAAAAATATTCAAGAAAAACATTTGATGTTCTACTTCCCAGATGACGAGGAGATGCAACAAGTAGCCGAGTCTTTTAACGCTGCCGGACGCATCAAGGACTATGACTCTGACTACTTCCATCTCAGTGACACCAACTTCGCTGGAGCTAAATCAAACATGTATGTTAATCAAGATATCAAGCAGGAAATCGAGATCGCTGGGGATGGGACTATCACCAAAACCGTCACTATCACCTACACCAATCCCGAGCCACCAGATGATTGTAACCTAGAAAGTGGGGGACTCTGCTTAAACGGACTACTGCGAGATTGGGTCAGAATCTATGTTCCGAAAGGATCAGAGCTAATCGAGGTCTTAGGTTCAGATATTGACGAGAACACCTTCAACGATCTCAATAAAACAGTCATCGAAGCTTTTATCGAATTAAGACCGGAGTCCAAGACCAAGCTGATAGTTAAGTACAAACTGCCGTTTAAACATCAATCAGGTCAAGCTTACAAAATGCTGATTCAAAAACAACCAGGGGCCAAAAATCATCACTACACTATTAATTTAGGCAATCAACAAGAAGAGTTCGATCTAGATGGAGACAAAGAACTAGCTTTGTAATGACTCGTTCATACAAGCTTCAAGCAATTGTCTTAAAGCGCGTTAATTTTTCTGAAGCCGATCGACTAGTGACAGTTTTTTCCAGATCTCACGGCAAACTTAAATTAATTGCCAAAGGCGTTAGGCGTTTAACTTCCAGAAAAAAAGGCCATCTGGAACTGTTTACCCTCTCAAAATTACAGATAACCAAAGCTAAAAGTATCGACATCATCACCGAAGCTGAAACTATAGAAAGTTTTGCTAATTTACGCCAAAACCTCAATCGAGTCAGAATTGGTTATTTAATGGCTGAGTTAATTGAGCAACTTACCGCAGAAGGCCAAGAACATCAAGAAATATACACTCTTCTTCTCGATTCACTCACCACTTTAAACTCATCATCAGCTTCCCAAGATTTTATCTTAAACTTTGAAAAAGAGCTCTTGACTCTTTTAGGTTTCGGTTTACCTAAGCCTCCAGTTACTCGCGAACGCACGGAACTTCACATTTCCTCAATCATCGAAAAGCCTCTAAACTCAAATAAGTTGAAATAATGAACCTTTCTCCTATACAATTAGTCTAATGGATACAATTAAAAATGTTGTTGCTCTAGCTAAGCGTCGAGGCTTTATCTTCCCCGGCTCAGAAATCTATGGTGGTCTGGCCAATACATACGACTATGGTCCTTTGGGGGTCGAACTCCTTAGGAATATTCGCAATCACTGGTGGGAATACTTTGTTACCAGGCGCGAAAACATTTACGGCTTGGAAACCTCGATCTTAATGAATCCCAAGGTTTGGGAGTCTTCCGGCCACACCGAAACCTTTACTGATGTTTTAGTCGAGTGCAAGCAATGTAACCAGAGAACTCGGGCCGATCACTTGATCGAAAATAAAGTGAAGGGCGCTAAAGTTGAGGGTCAGTCTTTAGAGCAACTGCAAATTTTAATCGATGATAATAAAATCAACTGCCCACATTGTGGTAAATACGACTGGACTCCTTTAAGAGACTTTAAACTTCTCTTTGAAACCAAGATAGGCATAGTACCCGATTCACAGTCATTAGCTTACCTAAGAGGGGAGACAGCTCAAGGTATGTTTGTCGACTTCAAACAAATCTTAGACACCATGGCCCCAAAATTACCCTTCGGCCTAGCTCAATCCGGTAAGTGTTTCCGCAACGAAATTACCCAAGGTCAAAATGTTTTTAGAACTTTAGAGTTTGACTTGGCCGAGCTTGAGTACTATGTCAAAGAGTCAGACTGGAAAAAAGAATTTGAGTCCTGGAAAAGCGAAATCAATAGATTTGCCTTATCTCTCGGTATCAACAAGAATAAACTAAAATGGCGTTCTCAAACTAAAGATGAACTGTCTCATTATTCAATTCGCACCGAAGATCTTGAATATAAATTCCCCTTTGGCTTTTCTGAATGGTTCGCCATTGCCAATCGCACCGACTTTGATCTGAAAAACCATATGGAAAAATCTGGGGTTGACCTTCGATACACCGATCCCAAGACAGGTGAAAAATTCATCCCTCACGTCATCGAGCCGACATTTGGGTTATCTAGGTCAGTCTTGGTTTTATTAGTCGACGCTTACTCACAAGAAAAAGATCGTGTCGTCTTAAAGCTAAACCCCAAGATGGCTCCCTATAAAGTAGCTGTCTCACCCTTACTTGGAAACAAAGAAGACTTAACTAAAAAAGCCAGAGCTATATTCAAAGACTTATCTCAAAGTTTCTCAGTTACTTGGGATGCTCATGGCAATATTGGAAAACGGTATCGCCGTCAAGACGAAGCTGGCACTCCGTGGTGTGTCACCGTTGATTTTGATACCTTAAAGGATGATGCAGTCACCATTAGAGATCGTGATACCATGAAACAAACCAGAATTAAAATAGAGAAACTAAATAAATATTTCAAGGAGAAACTTGTATGAAAAAATATTTAAAATTCATTATTCCCGGTGTGATTGTTCTAGCCGTCGTCGCTTGGATCTATTGGCCAGCTAATAACAAAAAAGAAGAAACCACTCAAATATCTACCAGAAAAGTCGAGCAAATTAATCAACTGGCTATCAAAGACAGACCCTATGTAGTCTTAACTCCCCGAACTGATGGTAAAGAGGTTACCCTAATCATTGATAAAGTCACTAACGCAACTTCAGCTGAGTATGAGTTGGAATATACCGCTGGATCAATGATCCAAGGTGTTTTTGGTGAGCTTGATTTTGAAACCGATGGCTTACCCTTATCAAAAGACCTACTATTCGGCTCATGCAGTAAAGGTAAATGTCGTTACGATGAAAACGTCTCTGGTGGATCTCTAACTATACGATTTGATGGCGGTGATAAACCTTATACCCTCAAATCAGATTTTAACCTGCAAATGATGGCTGACAGAGAAGGAGTTTTCACTTCCAAAGATATTAAAGCTAGTTTAGACGTTGGCTCTAGCCTATCTGCCTCGACCTATCTAGTGGTTCAAAACACCATGGGTTTACCAGAGGCTGTTGACGGAGAAGTTATCGCCGGTCCTTATGCTTTCATCGCTGCCAACTCTACCACTCTAAAGGGAGCAGAGCTTACCATCAAATCCAAGGATGACCTCTCAAGCGCCAAACTAATGTTTTGGGATGGGGAAACTTGGGAGGAGCTTGAAGCTGAAGTGGGAGAGGGTCAAATCTCAGCTCCAGTCACAAGCCTCGGCACCTTTGCCTTGGTCAAATAGATCAACCTTCAAGGTCCAACCTTGAAAGTCTTATAGTATGAAAAACGCCTTGATACTCCACGGCACTAATGGCAATTCTCAAGAAAACTGGTTTCCTTGGTTAGAAAGTTCTCTAAAAGAACTAAACTGGAAAGTCTGGGTACCTAACTTACCTCAAGCTAATCAGCCTAGCACCAAAAGATATCGAAAATTTCTCTTTAAAAGTGATTGGCAGTTTAATAAAGACTCTGTTTTGATCGGTCATTCCTCAGCCCCTTTGGCAATTTGTAATTTACTTCAAAATTTACCGGATGATGTCACTGTTGATACCTGTATTTTCATTGGTGCTTTTTACCAAGACCACGGTTGGGACTCACTAGATGTCTCTCAGTTATTTATCGAAGATTACAACTGGGAAAAGATTAAAACAAAAGCCAAGAAATTCATCATCATCCACGCTGATAACGATCCCTACTGTCCTTTAAGCGATGCCCAGTGGTTGGCTAAAACCCTAAACGGTCAGCTTATTATCCAAAAAGGCCAAAAACATTTTTCCATTGGTACCATGGGAGACAAATACAAACAATTTCCATTTTTACTAAACACAGTTACTGAAAATGAAATTAAACCCTAAAGAAACAAATAAAGGCATCCTTGCCATTGTTTTATTAGCACTGTCTTTCTCTTTTATAGCAATCTTGCCTCGGTATTTTAGTTATTCTTTTAAACTGTTTCAACAAGTTTATTTACGAACAATCACAGCTTTAATCTTTAGTATATTCATTTTCAGAAAAAGAATAAAATTTCAACATTTTTTTAAAGCAACCAAAAAAGACTATCTGCTTTTACTTTTCCGTGCCACTTCTTATTACCTACTTGGTGTTTCTTTATGGGCTCAGGCTTCAATCATTACCAAGATAAGCAATGTTAGTTTCATCTCCTCCATCCCTATATCGGCTATTTTAGGATTTATATTACTTAAAGAAAAAATAACAAAAAAAAGAGTTTTATTAGTCCTAATCTCATTTATCGGTGTATTAATAGTTTCGCTAAATAATTTCTCCATCACTTCTTTTGGTAGGGGAGAAGTGTTAATTTTGTTGTCTACAATCTTTCTTGGTATCGGAAAAATTTCTAGGCGATGGGAATCAACCAATTTAAATGATAGAGAGTCTTCAATTATTCTTTTGTTTTTTGCTTCATTATTACTATTTGCCACCTCACAAATTGTCGGGGAAGGAATCCCCCTCTCAAATTGGAATTCAGGAATTATCTTAGCTGTAATCTTTGGAGGTTTGGTAAATGTAGGAATAGCTTTTTTTACTACTTATGGTTATTCCCGAGTCAAAGCAGTTGTTGCCAGTAATCTTATACAGCTAGAGATACCATTAATTATTATTTTTGGTCTAATTTTTTATCAAGAGTTACCAGGTTTTAGGGAACTAACAGGAGGACTCATAATAGTTGCAAGCGCTATTTGGATGAATAAGCTTGACCAAAAAAATTAAATCAAATCGTGCTTATCAGCATACTTATCGATCTTGACATTCGGGAATAATTCGTATTATTATGATTCAATGCCCTGGAATGTATATTTACTCCCAAAAGCTAAAAAGTATTTACTTAAACAGTCATTAAGAGATAGAGCTAGAATTGAATTAACTATTCAGATGCTTAAAAGTTATGGACCTTTTATAAAACCACCATTCAATAAAAAAATTCAAGTAAATTTGTTTGAGCTAAGAATCAAAGGCCAGAATTCATTTAGAATTTTTTACTCTAACATCAAAGGTAATTATTACTTAGTTCATATCTTCAAGAAAAAATCTCAAAAAATTCCCCAGAAAGAAATCAAAACAGCTCTTGACAGAATCAAACATATAATATAGCATATATGCTATATGAATAAGCTCAAATATATTGAATTTAATCAGCTCTTAAAAAAAGAGCTCAAAGACCCTGAGTTTAAGAAAGAATATCTTAAAGCTAAACCAGAGTTTGAAGTTACTCGTGCCTTAATTGAGGCTCGCATTAAAAAAGGTTTAACCCAAAAAAGTTTAGCAAATAAACTTAAAACAACCCAATCAGCTATTTCTCGCCTAGAGTCAGGTCGAGCTAACCCGACCATATCTTTCATGCAAAAACTAGCTACAGCCTTTGACTCTTACCTTGAAATACACTTCAAACCATTAACAAACTAAACCAAGTCGTGCTTCTTGGCAAGCTTATCAATTCGATCAAAAGCTCGGTGTATCACCGACTTATCCGCCGCAAACGACATTCTAATATGTTCTTCTCCTCTCGGCCCAGCTGAAGATCCGGGAATAGTAACAACTTTAGCTTCATCCACCAGCATTTCTGCAAACTTAAATGAGTCCACCTTAAAGTGTAAATATTTAGGAAAAGTATAGTAAGCTCCTTCTGGTTGATAGTATGAAAAAAGTTTAGGTAAACGATCCAATCTTTCACATATTGCCTTCCGACTCTCTGTAAACTTCTGTATAAAACCCTCAGTGGCTTTTCTACCTCTATTGTCTTTTAAAGCAGCTATTGCCGCAGCTATTGAAGGGGTGACAGCATTAACGCTGAAGTGCAAGTGAATATCATGGATCTTTGCCATAATCTCTTTATCAGCCCAGACATAACCAATTCTCCAGCCGGTCATCGCAAATTCTTTAGAAAAGCTTTTACACACCACAATATTTTTTCGAAGACTAGGCAGTCTCAGTGGGCTAAACAGTTCCTTCTCGTAAACCAGAAAGTCATAAGCCTCATCTAGCACCAAAATTAAGTTGTGTTTTAGAACAATTCTCGCTAGTTCTTTAACTTCATCTTTTGATAAAACTGTTCCAGTTGGGTTATTTGGGTTAGTCAGCACTACCACTCTGGTTTTCTTAGTAATCGCTTTTTCAAACTTATCTAAGTCAATTTTCCACTTAAGTTTTTCGTTATATGGCACAAAAACTGCTTTAGCTTGAGTTAAGTGGATTTGTGATAAATGTAATGGATAACTCGGGTCAAAAAAGATCACTTCATCGCCTTTCTCAAGCAAGGCCATAAAGACTGCAAATAATCCCCCAATTCCTCCGATAGTCAGATCTAATTGATTAAATTCAGGGGTAAAACCATAAAGATCTTTCATCTGTTTGACAATTAAACTCTTCAACTCATTCCAGATAGCTGGTCCGGAATACATTCCCAGGGTTTTGTCTGTCTTTGAGCGCTTATAAAGCTCATCGTAAATAAAACTTGGAGTAGGGAACAAAGGTGTTCCTTGGCCTAACGAAATCACATCCTTATGTTTAGAAGCATACTGGGAAATGTAACCAATACCTGAATCTGGGATTCTAATCGACCTTTGAGAAAATTTATACTTGGCCATAAGCTCTCATTTTATCAAAGTTTATAGTTTTATCAAATCTCAAGCACCTACAAGGTCCGTCCTTGTAGGTTGTCCGCCACACCAGACTCAATAGCCGACTCCTTAACCGCTTTCGAGATCCGAGGCAGTAATCGCTTATCAAAAGGTTTTGGTAGAATATAATCTGGGCCAAACTTAAACTTTCTTTTATAAATCTTCTCTATCTCTTTAGTTACTGGTTCCTTGGCTAGTTTAGCAATAGCTTTAACTGCAGCCAGTTTCATCTCTTGATTGATTTCTCGAGCTTTTACATCCAATGCTCCCCTAAATAAAAATGGAAAACAAAGCACATTGTTAACTTGATTTGGATAATCACTTCTACCGGTAGCCATAATCAAATCAGGCACAGCTTTTTTAGCTAGCTCATACTTAATTTCTGGATCCGGGTTTGCCATGGCAAACACAATCGGTTTATTTGCCATCAACTTAATCATCTTAGCTGTTACCAAATCTGCTTTTGAGACTCCAATAAACACATCAGCTCCATCAAGAGCCTGTCCATAAGTAATTTGTTCTTCAGTATTTTGAGCAAATGGTTTTTTATACTTATTTACTTTTCTTGACTTAGTAATCAAACCCTGACTATCAAACATAAAAATATTTTTCTTTTTTACTCCTAAAGCCACAATTAGGTTAGCAATAGCTATTCCAGCTGCTCCAGCTCCAATCATCACCACTTTAACCTTGTCAATTTCCTTTGATGCAATCTCAAGAGCGTTTAGTAAAGCTGCAGATGTAACCACCGCTGTTCCGTGCTGATCGTCATGAAAAACAGGAATAGATAATCTTTGTTTTAAAGCTTCTTCAACCACAAAGCATTCAGGGGCCTTAATATCCTCCAAATTAATACCACCAAAACTTGGTGATATAGCCTCAATAATCTCGATCAACTTTTTTGGATCCTTTTCATCTACCTCAATATCTACAGAGTTAACATTGGCAAAGTGCTTGAAAAGTACCGCTTTCCCTTCCATCACCGGTTTGCCTGCCAAGGCACCGATGTCTCCCAAACCCAACACTGCCGTTCCATTTGAGATTACTGCCACTAAATTACCAATATTTGTATATTTATAAGCTTGCTCTGGATTCTTTTCAATTTCCCGACATGGTTCAGCCACCCCAGGGGTATAAGCTAAAGAAAGATGCTTAACTGATTTAACTGGCTTAGAAATTTGAATCTGAATCTTTCCAGCTGGTTTACTTTGATGATACTTCAAAGCTTGAGTTTTTAAATTTGCCATAACTATTAATAGACATCATATCACATTCGTGAAACCTTGGGGTTGACATCTCGTGAAAAGGGAGAGTATAACTATATCAAAGTGGAAATAAGTGGTGAAAAGTGGTGAATATGCTAATAGGGCATTATCAGACAAAATTATCAATAAAAGGCCGAGTGGCCTTACCTAGCTCCTTTAAAAAATCATTGGGCATTAAGTTAATTATAACTGCCGGCTATGAAAAATCCTTGATGATTGTCTCAGAAAGCAACTGGCAGACTGTAATTGGTGAGATCACCAATCAACGCCTATCTCTAGAACCAGCTCGAGCTACCGATCGTTTTCTCTTAGGCTCAGCCTTCAAACTTCAGTTGGACTCTCAAGGTCGTTTCATCGTCCCCAAGTACTTAAGAAAGTATGCCGAGATCAGTGAAGAAGTCGTTTTTATTGGGGTCGGCAATCGAGTAGAGCTCTGGAGTCAAGCCAAATGGAGCTTATACGAAAAATATCTTGACAAAAATATTAGTCAACTTGGAGAAAAACTGTCTCAAGCTTCATGACAGACACCATTTTCCATCAATCAGTTCTTTTAAAAGAAGCTATCGAAGCCTTAAATATAAGGCAAAATCAACCATATCTTGACTGCACTCTTGGCTCAGCCGGACATGCAGAAGAGATAATAAAGAAAGGAGGCAAACTTTTCGGTATAGACCAAGACCCTATGGCGGTCCAAAGATCGAAGACTCGGCTTGATAGTTCCTGCCCACAAGCTGAGTTTCACCTTGAAGCTTATAACTTCAACCACTTAAACAAAGCCGCCAAACATTTCAAGGTCAAAGCCTTTGCCGGAATTATATTTGATCTTGGATTATCCTCAGAGCAGTTAGCCGATCCAAAAAAGGGATTAAGCTTTCAATCAAACGCTCCCTTAGATATGAGGACCGATCCAAACTTATCAGTTACCGCCGCTGACCTTGTCAACGGTTTACATAAAGGAGAACTTAGTGAGCTACTTAATAAGTATGGTCAAGAACAGTATCATCTGGCAATTGCTAACCATATTGTTGTCAGACGCCAGCGAGAGCCAATTAAAACCACTGGCGAGCTAGCTGATCTGGTCAGTCAAGCCAAAAAACAAAGAGGTAAAACTCATCCGGCCACTCAAACCTTTCAAGCTTTAAGAATAGCTGTTAACGATGAGCTAAATAATCTAAAAAAAGCTTTACCTCAAGCAGTTAAGTTATTAAGTAGTCAAGGACGCCTAGTCATCATCAGTTTTCACTCTTTAGAAGACAAAATAGTAAAAAACTTTTTCAAAGGAGAAAAATCAATAAAAATTAAAACTTTAAAACCGATCACTCCAAGTCAAGAGGAGATACACTCAAATCCTCGGAGTCGAAGCGCCAAAATGCGAGTAGCCGAAAAAATATGACCAGAGAACAAAAAGAACTCCATCAACAAGTCTCAAAAAAATGTCAGGTCTGTTTATCCCTGTCACTAGGGCTAGTAATCTCCTTAGGTGTTGTTAAGATGGTCCTATCCAATCGTGCCTCCACCTGGGGCCACAACCTTCAAAGAATTGAGTTAGAAGTTGATACAGTTAAAAAACAAAATCTCCAGCTAAGGTCACAAATTACTAAAAAAGCCGGTGGTCTAGATAAGATAACTCTCCAAGCCAAAGAAAAAGGCTTTAGCGATAAACCTAACATTAAGTTCTTCATTGCCGGGCCAGACGTGGCTCAGGTGTTGCCATGAATTTTAAATGGCGGTTGTTAACCTTAAACAGCCTTTTTTTGTTAGCCGGAATCTTGCTTATTTCTCGACTCTTTTATTTTTCTGTCTTAGCTTCAGATAACTTTACCGCCATCGCTGAATCCCAGCAAAACACTACTTTAGAAGTCTCTGCTAAAAGAGGGGAGATCTTAACTGCCGATGGCAATGCCTTGGTAGCCAATCAACCGGCGTTTTTCACTTTCCTCAAGCGCACTGAAGAGCCATTTTCAGCCGAACTTATCGATGAAATTTCTCCCATCATCTACAACTCGATTTCTTTTTCAGCCACTCCCTCAAGTCAACTATCTTCAAGCGATCAAAAAGTCTTAATCACTCAAACTAAAGAATCACTAACAAAACGCTTAGAGGACAAACGCTTAACTTGGATTCCCTTGGCAAAAAAAATCACTGAGGAACAAAAATGGGCTTTAGAAAGCTTGAATATTGATAATCTTTTCTTTGAAGAAGATCAGACTCGATTATATCCGGAAGCTTCAATGTCAGCTCATCTAACTGGTTTTGTTGGTTTCAATGATCAAGGTAAAGATCAGGGTTTTTACGGTTTAGAGGGCTTTTATCAAAGAGAACTTGCCGGTCGGCCTGGTATTATTCGTCAGGAAAAAGACGCTTTTAACCAACCTATTCTGATGGGGGAATATTTATCTCAAAGTAAACTAGATGGCAAACAGCTATTACTCCACCTTGATAAAAGTCTGCAATACATGGTTGAGAAAAAATTGAAAAAAAGTCTCGAGCAGTTTGGCGCCAAAGCTGGCTCTGTCACTATCATGGATCCACACACTGGCGCTATCTTAGCCATGGCTTCTCTGCCTTCTTATGATCCGAAAGAATACACCCGATATGAACCCAACTTATTTACCAATCCTGTTGTTTCTGATGCCTTCGAACCGGGTTCAATTTTCAAGGTCATGGTCATGGCCGCCGCTATTGATAGTAAAGCGGTCAAAAAAGAAACCAAGTGCGACATCTGTGATCAGCCGGTCAAGATAGACAAGTACACCATTAAAACTTGGAACGACGAGTATCAAGCTAATGCCAACATGACTGATGTCATCGTTCACTCCGATAACGTCGGTATGGTCTTCATCGGTCAAAAACTCGGCTTGGATAAATTTCTTGATTACTTTAAAAAGTTTGGTTTTACTCAAAATACCGGTATTGATCTCCAAGATGAACTAGCTCCAGATCCAAAACCTGACAATAAATGGACTTATGTTGACCTAGCCACCGCTAGCTTTGGCCAAGGTTTTGTGGCCACTAGCATGCAGTTAGTTCAAGCTGTGTCAGTCATCGCCAATGGAGGTAGTTTAGTTGAACCACACATGGTTAACAAAGTTATTAGTAATAACAAGGAGGTCACCATACCGGTTAAGATAAAAAACAAGGTTATTTCTAAAGAGACCGCAAAGGTCGTGACCGAAATGATGGTCGCGGCCGCCAAAGAAGGGGAAGCTAAATGGACAAATACCGGTGGCTACAAAGTCGCCGGTAAAACCGGTACCGCTCAAGTGGCTTTTAGTGGTAAGTATCAGGAAGAAAAAACTAACGCTAGTTTTATCGGCTTTGCACCAGCCGATGATCCCAAGTTCGTCATGTTAGTAACTCTAAAAGAGCCCTCAACTTCCCAGTGGGCTTCAGAAACAGCTGCTCCTCTCTGGTTTTCAATCGCCCAAGAACTTTTCAACCACTTTAACATTATCCCTGACCCTGTCAATTAGATAATCTTGACATTTCATCAGCTTCAATAATCTCCATAAGTTTATCCAGTTGCCCTGCTTGCTTGGCTTCAATATAGGTAGAAACAGGAACTAAGTCTTTTAATCTAATACCCATACTTTTTATATCCTCTAGAGTAACTGCCCCTGAAGTTCTCTGAAGCTCTGCGTTTGAGGATTTTAGATCATGCAGCTCTTCTTCAGAGGATAATAATGCTTCACTAGGAGAGAAAAAACTAGCTGCCCAATTACATCTTGAACAATATAAAGCAGCTCGATCAGTTATCAGGTTTCCACTAGCCAGTCGAATTAATTCAGCCATTTTTGAATCAATTCCCCCTCTTTCATCTAGATAAACAGGAGAGTAATATTTAGCCGGCCCACTATCCAACATAGTTCCAGAAATCATAAATTCTACCGCTATACCTTCCTTTGCCATTCGATTAGCCACCACACTCATTCCAAACAGCGAAGCCATTGGGGCCAAAATCACCAATTTATTAACCTGATGATATCCGTCATTTTGCTCTCTAACTCTCCTCAAAACTTCCTCAACCAGAACAACATGTTGCATCCCAGAAGCCAAAGGATCAATAGTAATTAAAGTCGTTAGCTTTTCAGCATTCATACCTTCAGAATTGAAGCTCCGAATAACAGGAGTTCTCCCAGATACTCCAGTTATTGCATTTGGATCCTTAAAGCCCATTTCAGCTAGTTCAGCATCAAATAAATGATTAATAGTAGCCGAGGTCGAACTTATACTCACACCCAACTCTTCTTCTAATAATCTTTTTAGAGGCATTAATGGACCCTCTCGAGATATATCAACAATATAACCTTGTTCTGGATGATCAGCTAACTCGGCAAATAAGTCTTGTATTTTTGGAATAGCTAGACCTTGTCTCGCTTGTTCTTCTATATCTGTTTGGGAAAGTATAGTATGATCTCGGGATAACTGAAAAACAAAACCAGTATCTTTTTCCCAACGCAATCGTCCTAGTGTTATTGCCTTATGCTCAGGTCCGTTTAATATCAATACTTCAGGCTTTTTAACTTTTTCAGGAAAACTTGGTAAATCTAAGGTAGCTCTGGTAAACTCTCCAGTTTCAGTTTCACCAGTTCGATTGTGAACATATTGATAAGACTCACTTGGTGAAAGTTGAACAAATTCCAGTAAATCATCCATTCCAATCACCTCATTAGCCGATCCATAATATCCCGAATCAAGACAAACATTAAGTCCCTCTCCTCTCTTCTTCCAAATCAGCTCAAGATTTTGAGCTAAAGCTTTACCTCTATTTTCAGTTACTTCATCTACTTCTTTAGTTATCATAATCTCTCAAAAAAACCGCCTTGAGCAGTTTTTATGTATTAAACCAGATAAAATAATCAAACACAAGAGAGAATATTAAACATCAATTGATATAAGTGTTTTTTTGTATTTTAAGGTAAAATATAACTCATGCTTTCAAGTCTTCGAAACTTAATTCCCAATTCACTCGTCAACACTTTTTGGCACTTGCCTAAGGCTATTATCGCTAACTTAAGTTTTGGTTTTCCCTCCAGAAAACTAACGGTAATCGGTGTCACTGGCACTTCAGGTAAAACTTCAACTGCTCACCTCATTTACCACCTTCTCTTGAGTGCCAAGTTCAAAGTAGCCTTAATCTCCACTATCTCAGCTAAAATTGGCAAAAAAGAAATTAATATTGGCCTTCATGTTACCAATCCTGACCCTTTTGTTTTGCAAAGTCTTCTTAAAGATATCGCTGACAAAGGCTACACCCATGTCGTTCTGGAGGTTACCTCTCATGGTTTGGATCAACATCGCTGTTGGGGAATTAACTTTAGATATGGCTTAATTACTAATCTAGCTCACGAACACTTGGACTACCATAAAACCCTCAAAAACTATCACCAAGCCAAGTTAAAATTAATTAAACAAGCCGATGTAGCAGTCTTAAATCAGGATGATAAACACTTCAAGCTAGCCAAATCTAAGGCCAAGAAAACTCTCCTCCCTTATGACTCCAGCCAAGACTTTAGACAGACCAACATCAACGCTGCCTCAGTCATAGTCGAAGATTTGGGCATCTCTCAAAAACAAATCAACTCAAGCCTTAAAAGTTTTCCTGGCGTTCCCGGTCGAATGGAGTTTATTCAAACCAAACCATTCACCATTGTTATTGATTTTGCCCACAAACCCGATGCCCTTGAGGCAGCTCTAAAAGCCTTTCATGAACTAAAACCAAAAAGAATTATCTCTGTTTTTGGTTGTGCCGGTTTACGAGATTCCTTAAAACGTCCCGTCATGGGTCAAATCTCAGCTAAACTTTCAGACATCACTATCTTAACCGCTGAAGATCCTCGAACCGAGTCTGTTAAAAGCATTAACGATCAAATCGCCAAAGGCTTCAAGAAAGCCAAAGGTAAAAATCTCTACAGAATTCCCGACAGACAGAGGGCCATTAACAAAGCTATTAATCTAGCTAAAAAGGGAGACCTAGTCGTTTTATTTGGTAAATCTCATGAAAGATCGATGTGTTTTGGTACAATAGAGTATCCTTGGTCTGAATATCAGGCAGTTAATAAGGCTTTAAAGGGAAAGAAAAAATGAATCACATCAATGCCATAGTTCTGGCCGCCGGTAAAGGCACGCGCCTTAATAGCACCGGTAAAAACAAAGTGGTCAAAACCATTGGTGGTCGGCCGATGATTAGCTACACGGCAGACTTAATCAAACAACTTAAGATCGGCAAAGCTATTATTGTCGTTGGCTTTCAATCAGACTCGGTTAAAAAAGTCCTTGGCCCTAGCTACACTTATGCTGTCCAAGATGCCCCAAAGGGCACAGGCCACGCAGTCAAAAGAGCCATCTCTCATCTCGATCCAAACTGCCAAGATGTACTAGTCTTAAATGGTGATGACTCGGCATTTTACCAATCTCAAGATATTAACAAACTGATCACCAGACATCAAAAACAAAATTCAGATATGACTCTTTTAACTGTCGTCAAAAAAGATCCTGGCCAGTTAGGTCGAATCATAAGAGATCAAACTAACGATATCACGGCCATCGTTGAGTATAAAAATACTAACCAGGCTCAAAAACAAATCAAGGAAGTCAACACAGCCACCTACTGTTTCAAAAAAAACTTCTTAACCAAATATATCAACCATATTCAAAAAAACCCGATCTCCAAAGAATACTACTTAACCGAGATGCTAGAAATAGCTGTCAAAAATCATCAATCGGTCTCAGCTGTTATCTTAAAAGACTCAAACCGCTTTCAGGGGATAAATAACTTATCAGAGCTAAAAAAAGCTGACAATCTTAAGCTAAATGAACTTAAATAAAGTCAAAACAATTCACTTTACCGGTATCAAGGGAGTGGGAATGACAGCCTTAGCTCTATGCGCTCAAGACATGGGGTTAAAAATAACCGGATCAGATACCAACGAAATCTTTCCGACCGACTCAATCCTAAAAAAGCGTAGTTTTAAAATCAAAACGAATTTTTCTCCAAGTAATCTCCCCAAAAAACTAGATTTATTAGTTTTCACCGGCGCTCATGGAGGTCTCACTAATCCAGAAGTTCAAGCGGCCAAAAATCGCCAGATACCATGTTTAAATCTGGCTCAGGGTTTAAAACTTTTCACACAATCAAAAAAAGTACTCGCTGTCGCTGGTGTAGGCGGGAAGTCTACTACTTCTGCCATGTTGTCGGTAGTGTTAGACTCGGCCGGCCTAAAGCCAAGCTTGGCTGTCGGAGTTGGTAATATAGCGGGTCTCAACTTTCCGGGTAGATTTGAGAAACACTCTCCTTGGTTTGTGGTCGAGGCCGATGAATATGTCGCTGACCCCCAAGCTGATCGCACTCCCAGATTTCACTATCTGGATCCGTATCTAGCTATTATCACCAACATTGAGCATGATCATCCGGACGTTTATCCGGATCTTGAGTCCATCCTGAAAGCTTATCAGTTCTTTTTAAACAAAATTCCTCGCAGCGGTGCCATTATTATCAACAACGATCACCCCAATAACAGGAGTTTAATCAAATTACTTGATAAACCAGTCATCACCTACGGTTTTTCTCCACAAAGTGACTGGCAAATTACCAAAACTCATCTGGCTGAAAAAAAACAATTTATCAACTTCAAGGCTAACGGTATTGACTGGCCACAATTAATTTTAAATGTTCCTGGTCAATACAACGCCTTAAATGCCATCAGTGTCGTCGCCGCTTGTAATCACCTCGGTTTATCAGCCAATAAAATCCAACTAGGTTTAAACGCCTTCACTGGCTCAAAAAGACGTTTTGAATACATCAACACAGTTAAGGGAATTGACCTTTACGATGACTATGCCCACCATCCGGTTGAGCTCAAGGCTTTACTAAAAGCTGCCAAAGCTTGGCTACCGGGCAAGAGAATATTCGCCATCTTTGAATCACATACCTATTCTCGTACCAAGACATTTCTATCTCAATTTTCTCAATCTTTTCAAGACGCAGACTATGTTTTAATCAATGATATATTCTCTTCAGCTAGAGAAACTGACAACCTTGGCATCACTGGAGAATCATTTACCCAAGAAATAAAGAAACATCATCCACAAGCTCACTACTGCAAAGGTAAAACAGAAACAATAGAATTCTTGGTTGATCACGCCACCAAAAATGATGCCATCTTTACTATCGGAGCCGGTAACAACTGGCTTTGGCACCAAGACATTATCAAAGCCTTGAATCACAGATGATAAATCTTTTCAAAAAAAACCATCCATTACGAGACTACACCACTTTCAAAATTGGCGGGCCGGCAAAATATTTTTTTGAAGCCAAAACCATCAAGACCTTAACAGACTCAATTAAGTATGCTCGCGAGCATCAGCTTTCATTTATTCTTCTAGGTAATGGTAGCAACCTCTTAATCTCAGACTCCGGCTTTGATGGTCTAGTTATCAAAAACTCTACCTCAGAAATTAAACTCTTACCAAATCACCAAGTTCAACTGGACAGTGGAGTTTTGTTATCAAAAGCTATCTTTTCTCTTCTTGAAAAAAATCTTGTCGGGCTGGAGCCTTTCATAGGCATTCCCGCCAGTATTGGTGGAGCTACCTACATGAACATCCATGGGCAAGATAAATTTTGGGCAGACTATTTAGTCTCTGCCACCATCTATACCAAAACCAATCAAGTTAAATCTGTTCCCAATCGATATTTCAAGTTTGATTATGACTACTCGATTCTAATGAAAACCGAGGACATCGTCTTAACCAATACTCTCAAGCTTCAACCAGGCTCTAAGGAAAAATCACTAAAACTAATCAAGCAACTGCAACAAAAAAAACTTCATCACCCCCAAATCTCAGCCGGTTGTATCTTTCAAAATCTAACAGACTCTCAACAACAAAAACTCAAGCTTCCCACCCCTTCAATTGGTTACCTAATGGACAAAGTTTTAAATCTCAAAGGCACTCAAGTCGGTCAGGCGCAGATCTCAACTAAGCACGCCGGTTTTATCGAAAACTTAGGAGGAGCTTCATCTCAGGATGTTCTTGATATAATTAAGTTAATGAAAACAACAGCCAAAGAAAAACTTGACTTGAATTTAAAACTGGAAATCGAAATCTATGGCTAAACTAATTGTCCAAGGGGGGACTCCCTTAAAAGGTGCTGTCAAACTAAGTGGTGCCAAAAACTCCTCTTATAAACTAATGATTGCTTCACTTTTGTGTCCACATGAAAATAGACTCTTAAACTTTTCTCGAATAGCCGACGTTAAGCTGGTTAAAGAAATTCTTCAGTCTCTAGGAGCTAAAGTCTACTCAGCCGGTGAAAGAACCATGTTCATTGACTCAAAGAACTTATCGTCTTCCATAGTTCCTCAAGAACTAGGCCTTGCCTCACGGGCCTCATCAATGTTTTTAGCTCCGCTACTAGCTAGAACCCAAAAAGCCATAGTTCCCTTACCCGGAGGCGACAAGATTGGCAAAAGACCCTTAGGTTGGCACTTTGACGGCTTAAAAGCCATGGGAGCCAGCATCAAGGTAAAAGGCAACATCTTGGAAGCCAGTTGCCAAGAACTTCACGGAGCCAGTTTTACCTTTCCCAAGAATTCCCACACTGGCACCGAAACCTTAGTCATGGCCGCTGTTCTAGCCAAAGGTGAAACTGTCATTAAAAACGCTGCCCTTGAGCCTGAGATTGACGACTTGATAAATTTCTTAAACAAGCAAGGAGCCAAGATCAATCGCTTAAACAATCGAGTCATTAAAATAAATGGCGTCAAAAATTTAAAACCAGTCATTCATCAGGTCATGCCTGATCGAAACGAAGCTGTCTCATACGCTATCGCCGCTCTAGTTACCAAGGGAGATATTATCTTGGAAAATGCTAACAAAAATCACCTGACTGCCTTCTTAAGATCAATTAAAAAAGCTGGTGGCGGTTATGAGGTTGATGGGTTTGGCATTAGAATTTTCTACCACAAACCACTCAAGGCTATTAATGTTACCACCAAACCTCATCCCGGCTTTATGACAGACTGGGCTCCATTATGGGCAGTTTTGGCTACCCAATCCGAAGGGGCTACAAACTTGATCGAAACTATCATGAGTTCACGCTTTCAATATGCCAAAGACTTGACCAGAATGGGTGCCAAGATTAGCTTTTTTGATCCAAAGCCGAAAAATCCCGACACATTCTACAATTTCGACTTAAAAGACGATCAACCTCAAAATCTTCACGGTATGTCGATAAAAGGAAAAACTCAGTTAGTCGGAAAATCAGTCAAGATTACCGATATTAGAGCTGGGGCTACTTTGACCTTGGCTGGCCTAGCCGCTCAAGGTCAGACAATCCTGTCCGGGCTTGATCATATAGATCGAGGTTACGAAAACTTTGCTGGACGACTACTCAAACTAGGTGCTAAGATTAAACGTATCAACTAAACAAAAAGGAGGTTGAGGTTTAATAAACAAAGCGTGTGGCCCCAACTTTATTTTGGGGATACGAGGGGGAGGGTACAGTTAACTCAATAACTGCACAATCGAACTTGTTAAGCTTTACTTAACAAAGCATCTGCGGAAACCTCCTGGTTGTTATAGCCAACCATCAAGCTTATCTTTAAAACTAAACAGCAATGTTAAGCCTTAAAGAGATAAGTAGCTAAGTAAAAATTCCTCATTTTTTCTTCAATCAGTTCAAATACTCAAAGGAGCTATATATGTGTGGTATTTTTGGAGTGGTTGGTGTAAAAAACGCCGCCAAAATTGTTTTTAATGGTTTAAAGAAACTCGAGTATCGTGGTTATGATTCATGGGGTATAACCGTCGGGGGTAATAACTCTTTGGCGAGAGAAAGACAATTAGGTAAAATTGGTTCAGCCAAAATCAACTTGCCTCAATCAACCATTAGTTTGGGTCACACTCGATGGGCCACCCACGGTAAAGTTACTATCTCAAACACTCATCCTCACCTAGACTGCACCGGAAAACTCAGTCTGGTTCATAACGGTATAATCGAAAACTATCAAAAGCTTAAACAAGTTTTAAGATCTCATCAGTTTCATTCAGAAACCGATTCAGAAGTAGCTTTACACTTAATCGAGGAAAACTTAAAAACAAACTCTCTTAAAAACGCAGTTCAACGCACCTTTAGAAAGCTGACTGGACTTAATGCTTTTATATTATTATCCGCTCAAACCGAGGAGTTAGTTGCCGTCAAAACTGGCTCACCGTTAATTATCGGGTTGTCGGAAGAATATAATCTTATCTCTTCTGATGTCTGGGCTCTAACTGACCATACCGACAGGTTAATCTACCTAGAAGATAATCAGATGGCTAGCATTACTGCCAAGAGAGTCATAGTTTATGATGCTTTAACTGGGAAAAAGATTAAACCCAAAATCTCAAGGCTTAATCTTAAATCTCAAACATCTCGCTTAGGTAAGTTTCGCCATTACACCGAAAAAGAGATTTATGATCAGCCAAAACTAATTAGAACATTGGCCGAAATCGATAAAAAAACTTTTCAACCAGTAGTCAAAACTATTAAGTCAGCCAAGCAGGTTTGTCTTGTCGGTTGTGGTACTGCTTATTTCGCCGCCTTGTTTGGAGAGTATTTATTGAATCAAGCTGGCATAGAAGCTGAGTCAATAGTTGCCTCTGAATTTAACAAAAACAAAGCTCTGCTTCGGGGCAACAAAATATACATTATGCTCTCTCAGTCCGGTGAGACCATTGATGTCATTGAAGCGGTTAACTTGATAAAGAAGCATAACCTCAAGGTTATTGGTATCACCAACAATCAAGGTTCAACTTTGTCACGTCTGGCCGATCACACTATTCAGATTCAAGCTGGTCAGGAAACTGCTGTCGCTTCTACCAAAGCTTTTTCAGCCAAACTAAGCCTCCTGATTCTGTTAGAGTCTATGCTCAAGAGTAAGCTATCAGCCTCAAGACAGCTTCTGACTAAAATCAGTCAATTTCTTGATAAACTGTGTCTCGGTGACTGCCGAGAACAAATAAAAAGGCTGGCTTCAACCATCAAGCACAATAATCATCTATTCGTTATCGGTCGGCTTTTTTCATATCCAATCGCCCTTGAAGCTGCCTTGAAAATAAAAGAAATTAGCTATATCCATGCTGAAGCCTTACCTGGTGGAGAGCTCAAACACGGTCCTATCGCTTTAATTGAAAACAAGACTCCTTGTTTGGTTTTAGCACCCAATGATCAAACTTATACTGATCAAATTTCAGCTGCCCACGAAATCAAAGCCAGAGGAGGCTATATCATCGGTATTTCCACCAAAAACAATCCGGTCTTTGATGAGTACCTTCAAGTACCAGACTTAAAACAGGCCACTGTCATCGCTATGACGGTCATCACTCAGTTATTGGCATATGATCTAGCCACTGCTCGTGGCATTAATCCAGATAAGCCTCGAAATCTAGCTAAATCAGTCACTGTCAAGTAATAATTTGATACAATATACTCTGTGAAAAAGAATCTTCAGAAAAATGTCGTGGTCATTGGTGGAGGCACTGGCAGTTTTGTCCTTCTCTCCGGTTTAAAGCATTATCCGGTTAACTTAACTGCCATTGTTCCGGTCACTGATGATGGTGGCTCGACCGGTAGACTTCGAGACGAGTTTGGTTTTCTACCAGTCGGTGACATGCGCCAATGCTTGGCCGCTCTGGCTCCTGATAATAGTTTACTTCGCCAGTTGTTGACCTATAGATTTAGCAAAGGTCAAGGTCTCAAGGGCCACAATCTCGGCAATCTAATCCTAACCGCTCTTGAGGACATGTTAGGCTCAGAACCGGAAGCTATTTCCAAAGCTGCCAAAATCTTTAGGCTTCAAGGTCAAGTCTTGCCAATTTCTGATAAGTTGGTGAAATTAAAAGCCACTTACTCAAACAATCAAAGTATTACCTCAGAGCACAAGATCGAAACTAACCGGCTTAATCGTGGCCAAAAAATTACCAACTTAACTACTCAACCTCAAGCACAGATAAATGCTAAAGCAGCTCAAGCTATCAAACATGCAGATATAATTATCTTGGCTCCCGGAGATTTATTTAACTCCCTTATCGCCAACTTGGTTATCCTTGGCACCACTAAAGCTATCAATAACTCTAAGGCCAAAATTGCCTATGTTGTCAACTTAATGACCCTAAACTCTCAAACCGATCAGTTTTCAGCCAAAAATCACCTTGATACTCTTGAGTCTTACTTAACAAAACCGGTTGATCACGTCATTATCAACTCACAGCCAATTTCATCTAAAATTATAAAACTCTATCAAAAACTTGATGAATATCCAGTCAAAGACGATCTAATAAATGATCCACGAGTTATTAGAAAACCACTGTTAGCCAGCTCTACTTACCAAAAATCTCAGACAGACTCATTAAAACGAAGCCTACTTCGCCACGACCCCCAAAAACTAGCCAAAGTTATAGTTGGGTTAATTTAATATGGTAGATAGCCCAGAGCTCCCCTCACCATTCATAGTTCCAAGTCTAGAATTAACTAAGTCCTTGGGGGAATACGAATACTTTGAGCCTCAACTTAGCTCTTTAATTTATAAATATCCGATAAAAAGATCTCGAGCCACCACAAAAAATCTTAAACCATTACTTAAGGAAATAGAGCCAGGAAAAATAAAAAAGATCGGCCCATTTACTACAGAAATAGGTTCTCCAGCCCATGTCGGTCCTCACTCAGGTTCAATAGATTTCATTGTTCCAGCAGGGTCTGAAATAGTGGCAGCTGCAAATGGTGAAGTTGTGATGGTAGTTGACCATTATCCAGACGACGAATACGCAAAAGTGGTTTTCAACTCTGAAGGATCAGCAAGAATGTTAGTTGTAACATCAGATCAAAGTTATAGATTAAATGAGATAATTATTAGGCATACAGTTCCTAATGAAGAAACAGAGGAATTTTCCCGATACTGTCATCTTGGGCATAAGACTAGTAAAGTATCTGTGGGTGATCAAGTAAAAGCTGGGTTAATCATCGCCAAAACTGGTTGGTCAGGCTGGATGGATCGTCCACATCTTCACTTTCAAGTATTACGACAAGATAATCTACAAGATTGGCCAGAAGAAAAATTTGAAACTTTTCAACCTCAATGGCAAAAGAAGTCAATAGTTACATCTCTATTAAAAAGAAATTATTAAAAGACTCTGAAGTATGAAAAAAACTATAGTTATTCTTCATGGTTGGGGCAGTTTAGTTAAAAACTGGCAACCAATAAAAACCTTGCTTGAGGCCCAAGGGTATAAAGTATTATTACCCAAAATGCCTGGTCATGATGGCACTAACTTAGAAAGACCTTTCTCGACAGAAGACTACACTGATTGGCTAAAGAGTTATCTTAAATCCAAAAGATTAAATCAAGTTATTCTAGTTGGTCATTCATTTGGTGGTCAGATCGCCACTCAATTTACAGCTCAAAATCCGGAACTTGTTACCAAACTAATTTTAATCAACTCCAGCGGTATCAGAAAGCGCTTAGGCTTAAAAAGACTGCTCTTTCTTCCTTGTGCCAAACTAGGAAAATGGATACTATCCCATCCAAGCTTAAAAAAATTCCAAGCTCCATTAACAGAATTACTCTATAAAGTCGCCCGTGAGTCGGATTATTTAAAGGCGTCAGAGGTAATGAAAAAAACCCTAGCTCAAGTGGTTAAGCAAGATCAGCAAAAAAATCTTAAACAAATCAAAACCCAGACTTTAGTTATGTGGGGTAAAAAAGACAAGATGACTCCTTTGGGGCAAGGCAAGATAATTCACCAGCTATTAACTAACTCAAAATTTGTTTTGTTTGAACAGGCTAGTCACGGTCTTCCATTTCAAAAACCCAAAGCAATTGCCAACAAAATCTTATGGTTCATTTCCTAGAACTTGCTTATTTTTTATTAGTCATCAAAGCCATCTTAAGATGCCTTTATTTTTGGCAACTTAAAGAATATCGCCTTGATCGCTTTCGATCTTTTTTAACCACCTCCGAAGTCAAGCGTTTCTTATTACCCACTCGCTTTTTTCTTCGTCCTCGACTAACCCTAAAAGCTTTTATACTTACCTGGTTAGCTTTTTACTTCTCTTTCCAAATCTTGAAGTTTGATATTCAATCGATAGCTGTTTTCGCTACTTACCTGCTCATCCCTTTAACCTCAAGCTTAGCCGTCCTGGCTCTGACACCAATAACCAGCTTGGCTTATTGGCTAATAATCATGTTAGCAAAAATAAAACTTCAGTTATTTCACCAGCCTCTTCAAGTTATCGGTATAACCGGTAGCTTTGGTAAAACCTCAACCAAAGAAATACTCGCTCATCTATTATCAGTTAAATACTCTGTTTGTAAAACGCCGGCCACTAGAAATACCGCCATTGGAATTGCTCTCACTATCTTAAAAGATCTAAAAAAAGACCATCAATTTTTTGTGATCGAGATGGGGGCTTATAAAAAAGGAGAAATTAAACAAATCTGCCGACTAGTCAAACCATCTTACGGTATCTTAACCGGAATCACTAAGCAACATCTATCTCTTTTCGGTAGCCTTGATAAGATAATCGAAGCCAAATACGAACTAATTCAATCCCTACCTGCTTCAGGCTTAGCTATTGTTAATGCTGATAATCCCCACTCTTTTAAATTATCAAAACAAACGAAATCAGTTAAGGTCAAAACGTACTTAAAACCTAAAACTAAATATCAAACCAACTTAATCGGCCACTATCAACAGTTAAATATTCAGGCTGCCATTGTTTTAGCTAGACACTTAAATATTAATCTAAAAGCTTTAAGAGTAAAGCTAACATCCGTTCCAAGCTTCAAAACAGCCGTCACTAGTAAAATCGGCCTAAATAAAGCACTAATTATCAATGACTCATACAACTCTAATCCAGAAGGTTTTAAGGCATTAATTGATTATGCGAAAACTCAACCTACCAAAACAAAGATCCTCATCACTTCAGGTATTATTGAGTTAGGTGCAGACTCAAACAAGATCCATCAAGAACTAATTAGCTTAGCTGAAACAGTTTTTGACCAAGTAATTATTACCAAAAAGGACCTCAGCTTCTTAGCTTCTAACAAAACAACCATAGAAACCAATCATAAAAAACTATATAACTATTTAAAACAAAAACTAGATTCAAACACCTTAGTTTTACTCGAGAGTAGATTACCTCAAAAATTAATTGTTCAATTATGGCTAAACCAATCTTAATCTCTATCTCTCCAAACACCGACTCTAAAGATTTGGTCACTGCTGTCAAGACCATTGTTAGGCCAAATACCTGGCAACAGGGGACTCAACTAAATCTTTTATCTAAACAATTGACAGAACTACTTAAGAGTCAACACGTTTGGCTATTTAACTCCGCTAGAAATGCCTTAGAGCTAGGCTTAAAAGCACTTGATTTAAATAAAACCGACGAAGTCTTGTGTCAGGCTTTTACTTGCGTCGCTATACCTAATGCTATCAACTGGGCCGGTGCCAAATCTGTATTTGTCGACACCCGTAAAAACGGTTTTAACCTAAGTTTAAAAGACTTAAAAACAAAAATCACCAAAAACTCAAAAGTACTTATAATTCAACACACCTTTGGTCATCCGGATAAGCTTAAAGCTATTAAAAAAATCTGTCAAAAACACAACCTCATCTTAATCGAAGACTGTGCTCATACCTTGGGAGTTAAACTCGATCAAAAGCCCATCGGTAGTTTCGGCGACCTAACTATCTTAAGTTTTGGTCGAGACAAAGCTATTTCTTCAGTTTTTGGTGGAGCATTACTAACAAATAGTCGACCATTAGCCAACAAAATCAATAAACATTATTCAAAACTAAAATATCCTTCTCGATTTTGGATCTTCAAACAACTTCTTCATCCCATTATCATGACAATGATTAAACCCATCTACTTTTCTATCGGTAAATACTTAATTTTTCTTTATCAAAAATCCGGCCTGCTTTCCTGGCCGGTCTCAAAGCATGAAAAAAACAATCAGCGAAGCTTAAAAATTAAAAAACTCCCCAACGCTTTAGCTACCTTAGCTTTAACTCAACTTGATAAACTTACTTCAATTAATCAAACTCGCCTCCAAATCACCTCTCACTACCAAACCAAATTTAAGGTTCCGAATCTTAAATACTATCCGTTATTAAGGTTCCCCTTACTAGTCAACAATCCAGAAAAATTGATTAGTATCGCAAAAGATAATCAGATCTTACTGGGGGACTGGTATCGACCAATTATCGCACCTCAAGGAGTAAATCTCAAAAGAATTGGTTACCGCCAAGACTCTTGCCCTCAGGCAGAGGCTGTCAGTCGACAGGTAATTAACTTACCCACCTACATCAGTCTCAAACAAGCTAATCGAATTATTAACTTAGTTTCAAACTATGATCAAAGCTAAAGAAATAACCAACCAATCAACATGGGAAAATTTTGTCTTAAGCTCTAACCAGTCAAACTTTCTCCAGTCTTGGCACTGGGGCTTGTTTAATCAAGATCTCAAGCATCAAATTACTCGAATGGGCTTTTATCAACAAGGTAAACTTGTCGGTGTTGCTTTACTAATAAAAATCAAAGCCAAACGTGGTAGTTATCTTGAATGCCCTGGAGGACCAATTATTAACTGGCAAGATAATAGTCAAGTCAAAGAAGTCCTTAAACTACTCAAACAATTTGCTAACCAAGAAAAACTTAGTTTTATTAGAATCAGACCCAATATTTTAGTTGGCTCGTTTAAACCATCAGCTTATGGCTTATTTAAATCACCAATGCACTTGCACGCTGAAACCACTTGGGTACTTGATCTAGACAGTTCAGAAGAGGAACTACTTAGCAAAATGCGCAAGAATACTCGTCATGCCATAAAGCAAGCTGAAAAACTAAACATTAAGATAGAAGTCTCAAAAAAACTAAGTGATGTTGATCTTCTATATGATCTTCAGCTTGAGACAGTCAAACGAAAAAAATTCGTTCCTTTTACTCGTCAGTTTTTAAGTCAACAACTTAAAACATTTCAAGACGCTGATCAAATTAAATTGATTAAAGCCAGCTACAAGGGTCAGGTCCTAGCCATTGCTACAATCCATTTTTTTGGGCCCGAAGCTGTCTACCATTACTCAGGCTCCAGCAATCAACTTAGACACATTCCGGTTTCTTATGCCATTCAATGGTCGGTGATCAAAAAAGCCAAGCAAATGGGTTACAAGCGTTACAATTTCTGGGGTTATACCGACAACCCAAAACACCGTTTTTACGGACCCTCTCTGTTTAAAAAAGGTTTTGGCGGTTATCGGCTCGACTATTTACCCGCTCATGACCTTCCCATCAAGCCAACTTACTGGTTAATTTATTTTTTTGAGACTTTAAGAAGGAAACTTCGTCATCTATAATAACCCTATGGCATTATTGTTAGGTTTACTCATCTTCTCGTTCGTAGTTACCTCAATCAGTTTAGTTCCCTTCATCAACTTACTCTACAAGTTGAAGTTCACCAGGCAAAACCAGGTCACTAAAGATGCCTTCGGTAAAAAAACACCTATTTTTGATAAATTTCATGCTCACAAAAAAGGCACCCCAGTCGGTGGCGGTTTCTTATTAATCAGTGTTGTCACCATTCTTTTTTTCTTGCTTTTTCCACTAGCTAAGTACTTGGGTGTTTTTGTCACTCACGTTTTTCCGATCACCGAAGAACTGCACATTATCTTTTTGACTTTCATTTCTTTTGGCCTACTTGGTTTATACGATGACATCATGAAGTTTTTTCACTTTGATAAATCAGGCTTCTTTGGCTTAAGAATGCGTCATAAATTTATCATTCAGTGGCTACTGGCGTTCTTAATTGCTTCTATGATGTACCTCAACCTCAGCATAGACATTTTTTATGTTCCATTTTTTGGTACGTTCAACCTAGGCCTTCTCTACATCCCTTTTGCCGCCACGGTCATTGTCTCCTTTACTAACGCCGTTAATATCACTGACGGTCTTGATGGTCTAGCCGGCGGTGTTCTCATGGTAGCTCTCTTTGCCCTTTGGTTTTTATCTGCCTCAATTCTAGACACACCTCTATCTTTCTTTCTGGCCCTTTGGTTGGGAGGACTAATCGCCTTTTTATACTTCAATGTCTATCCGGCTAGAATCTGGTTAGGTGACGTTGGAGCTTTATCATTCGGAGCTACTTTTGCAGTTGTTGGTCTATTGCTTGGGAAGGTAATGGCGCTAGTCATTATTGGAGGTATATTTATCATAGAGATTCTATCTAGCTTAATTCAACTCCTCTCAAAAAAATTCAGAAAGAAAAAAGTTTTCCCTGCCGCCCCACTTCATCTTTGGTTGCAGCTAAAAGGTTGGGAAGAACCAAAAATAGTTACCAGAGCTATCTTAGCCAGCATCATGTTGGCAATTTTTGGAGTTTGGCTGGCGGTCATTTAGCATGAACAATCAGCCGATTGCAGTTATCGATTCCGGCTTGGGTGGTTTATCTATCTTAGAAACTCTTAAACAAGAGTTGCCTCAAGAAATCTTTATTTATCTAGCCGATCAAAAATACTTTCCTTACAGTAACTTATCTAAAATACAGTTCAATCGGCGTATCACTCAAATATTAGCTTTTTTAAACTCAAAGTCAGTTAAAGCAGTCGTCATTGCCTGTAATACCATTACTGTCTCTTCGATTAAATTATTAAGAAGACTCTATCCTCACATTCCTTTTATTGGTACCGAACCGGCTATCAAAGTAGCTATTAATCAAGAGATAAAAGAGAACATTATTGTTTTATCCACTTTTATTACCGCCAAAAGCAAAACTTTTAAAGATTTAATCACCAAACTTGATCAAAAGGGTCAAGTAAAAGTGTATCCTTGCTTAGATTTAATCGAAGCAATTGAAATTGCTGACAAATCAAAAATAGATCAACTCTTAATCAAACACCTAGGCAAGATCAAGTCAAACTATTCAGCCATTGTCTTAGGTTGCACCCATTTTATTTTAATCAAAGGCTTGATCAAAAAGAAACTTAAACCACACATCTTAATTATTGAGCCAAGCCAAGCCATAGCTCAACAAACCAGAAAAATATTAACTGAAAACAAAAGCCTGTCTAATCTTCCATCCCGGGATGGAAGATATGAGTATTTAACCACCGGTGATCCAAAGGTTGCCTCAGCTTCAGCCACTAAACTTCTTAAACAAAGTATAATATTCACTAAATGCAGTATTTAAAACAAAAAATAGCTGTCTTAGGGATCGGGCTTGAAGCCTTAGACTTGCTTGATTGGTTGAAGACAAACTCCAAAGACTGTGCCATCACCTTATTTGATCAAAATCCACTAATCAAACAAAAACACAAAATCAAAGGCAAATATCAATACTCAGTTGGGAAAAACTATCTAAACCAAGGCTTAACCAATTTTGATATTATCTTTCGCTCACCCGGTTTTTATCGACTTCATCCAGCTCTCAAAAAGGCTCAACAAGCCGGAGTAACTATCTTAAGCCCCACCAAACTCTTTTTTGATTTATGTCCCTCAAGAATTATTGGTGTCACCGGCACTAAGGGAAAGGGGACTACCACTACTCTGATTCATACTCTTCTCACTTCAGCGGAGAAAACCAGTTACTTAGCCGGAAACATTGGCAAACCCTTCTTAAAACTCTTACCATTACTTAAGTCATCAGACTGGGTCTGTTTAGAGTTATCAAGCTTTCAGCTTCAGGACTTAACCAAAAGTCCTCACATCTCGGTGCTTCTAAACATCACTTCAGAACACTTAAATGTTCACCAGTCGACCAACGAATATCGTCTCTCAAAAACCAGCCTAGTAAAGTTTCAAAAATCAACCGATCACGCCGTTATCAACAAAGACTACACTGTCACTAGAAAAATGGCCAAACTCACCTCCGCTAAGCTTCACTTGTTTTCCCGCTTTAATCTAAAACTTGATCGATCCAAGGTCAAACTAAGAGGAGATCACAATCTCGAAAATATCTCGGCCGCTATGACTGTCGCCAAAATTATCGGTCTATCCCAAGCTGAAACCCTTAGAACTATTTATCAATTTAAAGGTTTAGAGCATCGACTCGAAGAAGTCAGAACTGTTAAAGGAGTCACCTTTTATAATGACTCTTTTTCGACTACTCCAGAGACAGCTATCGCTGCCATAAAATCATTTTCAGAGCCAACAACAATTATCTTAGGTGGTTCAGACAAAGGCTCAGATTATACTCAACTAAGTCGAGTAATTGTTAAAGCCAAGAATATAAAAACGATTATTCTTATCGGTCAAATGGCCTCCAAAATTAAAACCCACATAGAAAAAGCCGGTAGTTTTAAAGGTGAATATCTCACCAAAATAAAAACCATGGCTCAGGCAGTCAAGCTATCCTTTAGCCATTCAGCTCCGGGAAGCGTAGTTATTTTATCGCCAGCCTGTGCCAGTTTTGGCATGTTTCTAAATTACAAAGATCGGGGTAAGCAGTTTAAAGATGCGGTCAAAGCTTTGTCATGAAAGCCAAAAAACCAAATCTAACCATCTTTTCGCTTGCCTTGGGTTTGACAATTTTTGGCATCATCATGGTTTACAACGCTTCCGTTTTCGAAGCCTTTCAAATTTTCTCAGATAAGTATCACTTTTTAAAACAACAAGCTTTATGGGCCGGTATTGGTTGGTTGGCTTTGTTAATCACCACTTTCATCCCTTTAGACTTAATTAAAAAGCTCTCACCAATCTTTTTACTCTTCAGCATTATCCTATTAGTTCTAGTTTTAATCCCCGGTTTGTCCAATCAAAGCTTCGGAGCCCGTCGTTGGATTAATTTATTTGGTTTCACTCTCCAACCAACCGAATTGATCAAGCTAAGCTTGGTAATCTACTTGGCTGCCTGGTTGGACAAAGAAAAGCCTTTTTGGCCGTACTTAATTATTCTAGGAGTCATCTTGAGCTTAGTCATGCTTCAGCCGGATCTAGGCACCTCGATCGTCATCATTCTTTCGGCCGTGCTGGTTTACTTTGCTTCCGGAGCCAAAATATTCAAGCTCATTTTTCTTGGACTTCTTGGCAGTTTAGCGGGGGCCGGTTTAATTCTCACCTCAACTTATCGCAAAGCACGCTTAATGACTTTTTTTAATCCCTCAGCCGATCCTCTCGGAAGCTCGTATCATATCCGCCAAGCCCTAATCGCTATTGGTTCTGGAGGTTGGTGGGGTTTGGGTTTAGGTCAATCAAGGCAAAAATATCAGTTCTTGCCTCAGGTTACCACCGACTCAATTTTTGCCATCATTGTCGAAGAACTAGGTTTTATCGGCTCTACTTTAGTTATAGTAGCTCTGTTTCTTTTTCTCTTTAATTCTCTTAAAATCGCCAAGCTAGCTTCAACTAATTTTCAAAGATTACTGGTTATTGGTATCGTTAGTTGGATTGGCTTACAAACCATTATCAACTTATCTGCCATGCTTTCATTGTTACCCCTAACCGGTGTCCCACTTCCATTTATATCCTATGGTGGCTCATCACTAGTTGTCACCTTAATCGGTGTCGGGTTATTATTAAATGTTTCACGATTTTCAACTCATCCCAATAAAAAATGAACTCAAAGATACTCATCACCGGCATTCACTTAACCCCAAGCTTAGCTTTAATCGATAAGCTAACTCAAAATGGCTTTAACTTGACCTATCTAAGTTGTCCTCGCTTAACTGAAGAGAAAATTTTAATTAAAAAAAACATCCCCTTCTTAACCTTAAAAGCTCCTAAACTTCATCGACACAACTTAATTTCAATCCTTAAACTACCATTTTTACTACCACTAGCTACCTACAAGGCCTTAAGATTACTTAAAAACACCAAACCGGATCTGGTCATTAGTTTTGGCGGTTACGTCGCTCTACCCGTTTGTTTGGCCGCCTATTTTTTAAGAATACCTATCATCATTCACGAGCAAACGTTTGGCGCTGGCCTTGTCAACCGCCTCACCTCACCTTTGGCCACCAAAGTAGCTATTTCCTGGCCGGAAAGTCAGTCTTTTTTCCCTCAAAACAAAACAGTTCTTACCGGTAACCCCGTTCGATCTGAAATACTTAAAAACAAACCCGGATCAAGAACAGACGCAATCTATATAACCGGTGGTAGTCAAGGCTCACGCGCTATCAATCAAGCTATCAAAGCAGTTTTACCCAAGCTTCTTAAGTCCCATCACATTGTTCATCAGTTTGGTCTAGCTCAATCAGGCTCAGATTGGCAAACTCAACTGATACTTAAAAAATCACTACCTCAAAACCTAAGCTCAAAATATACCTTAAAAAAATGGTTTGAGGTTAAAGAACTTAACTCTATCCTTTCAAGCGCCTCTTTAGTTATCTGTCGATCTGGAGCAAACACTATTACCGAGTTAGCTATGCTAGGCAAACCGGCTCTTCTCATTCCTTTACCGGTTTCTCAAAAAGATGAACAACTAGTTAACGCTCGATACTTAAAGGACTTAGGTCTGGCTATTATTCTGCCTCAAAAAAATCTCACCTCACAAACACTATTGAGTTCAATCGATCAAGCCATTAATACATTACCCTTAAAGACCACTAAAACTATTCCCTCTTCGCTGATTAAAAATGCCTCCACCAATTTATACCAACTAGTCTACAAGGTCTTAAGTGACACCTAAAAAAATAAAACGCCGCTTAAACCGTTTTTCCTTTAAGTATTTATGGCCGCTTCTACCGGCCCTAGTTTTAATCATCGTTGTCATTCTATTAAGTCGGTTGAAGGTCTTCAGTCTAAAAAAAATTACCTGTACCATCGACTCACATCCGTGTTCACTTAGATTCGAACCGATTTTAGTCAATCTTTATCAACAAAATATCTTTAAACTGGATAAAAAAACCTTAGTTAATCAACTTAAGTCTTTTGACTCCACTTTAACCGGCATCTCCGTAGCTAAAAAGCTACCTGACTCTATCAATCTTAATCTTAGCCGAAGAACTGCTATTGCCCAAGTCATTCCATCATTCGATCTCCAGTTTGAAGCGCTAGATTCTTCTGCATCGGCTAGTATCTCTGCCACTTTATCTAAAGAATTTTTCAAGCTTGACCAAAATGGAGAACTATTTTCTTCAAGTCAAAAGCTAGAACCACAGCTTCAAAAAATCATTGTTTCAAGCTCTCACTCATTAGTACTAGGTCAGTCAACAGTTTCCAAGTTCTTAGCCTCTCTATTATTAACCTTAAAAGCTCACTACGTTAATATCGACACCATTGCCTTACTGCCCTCAAATCAAGTAATTATCAAAACTCAACTCGGGCCTTACGCTATTTTAAATTCAGACCAACCTTTAAATTCTACGGTTGCCTCTTTACAATATGTCTTAACAAACATTAAAATAGACTTAAATCTACCCTCAAAAATCGATTTAAGGTTTGATAAACCAGTATTAACCTATTAACATGTCAAAAAACCAAATCATCTCAGCCATAGACATCGGTACTACCAAAGTAACTACCTTGATCGCTAATGTAAATCCAGAGACAGAAAAAATTAATATTATCGGTGTAGCCAATCAAGAATCAAAGGGCTTAAGAAAATCTCAAATTGTCGACATCGATGAAACCATCGAATCAATCACTCAAAGTGTCGAAGCCGCCGAACGAATGGCTGGCTATTCCATTTCTTCTAGCCTCGTTTCCATTGGTGGCTCACACATTGAATCAATCAATTCCAAAGGTGTCGTCGCCATTGCCGAGCCGGAAGGCGAAATAACCAACCAAGATGTCGACCGGGTCATCGAGGCCGCCCGAGCCGTTTCACTTCCTTCAGCCAGAGAAATATTACACGTCATTCCCAGAGACTTTAAAGTTGACTCACAAGAAGGGGTCAAAGATCCGGTCGGCATGAGTGGTATTCGTCTAGAAGCAGAAGCTCATATTATTACCGGTAGCTCAACCGCCATGAGAAACATTACTAAGTGCATCTCAGAAATTGGAGTCGAAATTGATTCTTTGGTATTTACTGGATTAGCCAGCGCTGAATCAATCTTAACCCCCACCGAAAAAGAACTTGGAGTTGTTTTAATTGACTTGGGTGGAGGCAGTAACTCGATCTCCGTTTTTGTCGAAGGCGCCTTGTCTTACTCAGCTGTCTTACCAGTCGGAGCCAAAAACATTACCAATGACTTAGCTATTGGTCTAAGGGTCAGCCTAGAAACTGCTGAAAAAATTAAGTTGGCTTTATCCAATTCCGTTAAACATAGTAGCGAAGATGAAGAAGAAGACTCAGATGATCTGGACACTAAAAAACTCGGACTGGGAGATGAAGTCGGTAAACTCTCCAAAAAAACTTTAATTGAAGGTATTATTCGACCACGTCTAAACGAAATATTTTCCATGGTTGGTGAAGAACTTAAAAAATCAGGTTTTGGCGGTGTCACTCCAGCCGGTGTGGTTGTTTGTGGCGGTGGCGCTCTAACCGTCGGTCTTGAAACATCCTGCAAAAGAACCTTGTCATTACCAGTCAGAATTGGTTACCCTAAGGGTTTAACTGGTCTGGTTGATGAAATTAAATCTCCGGTCTACGCCACTTCTTGGGGACTAATCGAATATGGCATCAAAAATTATAAAGGTATCAAATCAGACTCTTCTTTTAAGGTTGTCTCCAAAGCCTTAGGAAAACTCCATGTCAAAAGTGCCATGGACAAAGGAGTCAAGCTAATTAAATCATTTTTACCCTGAGCTTGACGAAGGACTTGTCCAGAGCTTGACGAAGGACTTGTCCAGAGCTTGACGAAGGACTTGTCCAGAGCTTGACGAAGGACTTGTCCTAGGTTATTGTATTAGTAATATCTCCTGCCCCCTGCTCACTTTAATTGATTAAATTATGGCTTTAGTTAAACCAGACTTAAACACATTTGCCAAGATCAAAGTGCTAGGAGTCGGTGGTGGTGGTAATAACGCTATTGACTCCATGATTACTTCCGGTCAAATAAAAGGCGTTGAATTTGTGGCCGTTAATACCGACGCTCAAACTTTACTTAAATGCCAAGCCGAAACCAAACTCCAAATCGGTGACAAATTAACTAGGGGACTGGGTGCAGGCGCCAACCCAAAAATTGGCAAGGAAGCCGCCGAAGAATCCAGAGACAAAATTCAGGAACTCTTATTTGACTCCGACATGGTTTTTATCACTTGCGGTATGGGTGGAGGTACTGGCACTGGAGCTAGTCCGGTCATAGCCGAAATTGCCAAGGAATCTGGCGCCCTAACCGTAGCAGTTATTACCAAACCATTCTTGTTTGAAGGTACCAGGAGAATGGTTACCGCCGACGAGGGCATCGAGATGCTTAAAGAAAAAGTCGACACCCTTATTGTCGTACCTAACCAGAAGCTAATGGACGTTATTGATAAAAACTTAACCTTAATCGAGGCTTTCAAAATGGCTGACTCGGTTTTATCTCAAGGCGTCCAAGGCATCTCTGATTTAATTACTACTGCCGGCCTTATCAATGTCGACTTTGCCGATGTTAAGACCATTATGGCCAATGCCGGTACTGCTCTGATGGGTATCGGCCAAGGTGTCGGTGAAAACAGAGCACAGATCGCCGCCCGTACAGCTATTACTTCTCCATTACTTGAAACCTCTATCGAAGGCTCTAAAGGTATGCTTTTCAATATAGTTGGTGGCACTGATCTGACCATGAGTGAAGTAAACCAAGCTTCAGAAATTATCTCTAGAAGTACCGATGCCGATGCCAATATTATCTTTGGAGCCTCTATTGATGAATCTTTGATCGATCAAATCAAGATAACCGTCATCGCTACCGGATTTGATGAAACCAGACAAAAACTTCAAGAATTATCGGCCCGTCCTGTCACCAATCTTCCTCCAGTCAATCCTTCAGATGAACCCGAGGAGCCAACAGATGAACCCGTCAACGGTGAAACCAAAGAATTCTCAAACGGAGACGAAGAACCAACCGACGAGTTCGACATCCCTGCCTTCCTCCGCCAAAACCGCTAAATTTAGATTCCATCCCGGGATGGAATAAAGTAGTCACATACACCGATACAATCAAGCCATTTTTTGTTATCATACAGCTATGGCTAAAAAACCATCTTTTCAATCAGTTGATTCACATCCAGATTTTGTTCAAATGGAGGAGAGTTTGTTAAAGACTTGGCAAAGTCGAGGCATTATCAAGAAATACTTAAACAAAAACAAAAACTCAAAAAAACAATTCTCCTTTTTAGACGGCCCAATCACCGCCAACAATCCTATGGGTGTTCATCATGGGCGCGGTCGAACCTACAAAGATCTATGGCAAAAATACATGACCATGAAAGGCTTTAAACAGCGCTATCAAAGCGGTTTTGACTGTCAGGGTTTATGGGTCGAAGTCGAGGTCGAAAAAGAACTTAAGTTTAGAACCAAAAAAGATATTGAAACTTACGGAGTGGCCAAGTTTGTTAATCAATGCAAGAAAAGGGTTATCAAGTACTCCGACATTCAAACCGATCAATCAAAAAGGCTAGCCATGTGGATGGATTGGGATAATAGCTACTTTACCATGTCCGACGAAAACAACTATGCTATCTGGAATTTCTTAAAAATCTGCCATGATCGAGGTTGGCTCTATAAAGGTCATGACTCGGTTCCTTGGTGTCCAAGATGCGAAACAGCCATTTCTCAGCACGAAATGCTGACCGAAGACTACAAAGAAGTCAGTCATCAAGCTATCTACTTTACCCTCCCAGTCATTGGCCAAGAAAATCAGTATCTCTTGGTCTGGACCACCACACCATGGACTCTCCCTGCTAACATCGCTGTCGCAGTCGATGCCACTCTTGACTATGCTTTGGTTGAACTAAAAAACGGTCAAAAGTACTGGACTCTAGCTTCCTCGGCCAAGGATATCTTAGGAGAGGACTTTAGTAAAATTATTGACACTAAAAAAGGTCAAGATCTAGTTGGCTTAAAATATCACTGGGCCTTTGATGATTTAGAGGCAGTGAGCCTTGTAGCTCATCAAAATCCCTCAAACTTTCATACAGTGGTGGCCACCGATCCTAAAATCATGCCCATCTCAGAAGAAGAGGGCACCGGCATGGTTCACACCGCCGTTTCAGCTGGTACTGAAGACTATAAGTTAGGTAAAAAACTTGGATTACCGATGATTCCGGTCATTGAAGACAACGCCGAATATTTTAAGGGCTTTGGTAAGTTATCAGGTAAAAACGCCAAAAAGCATCCTGAGCTTATCTTTGATTATTTAAAGCAAAAAAAAGGTCAATGGATTTACAAAATTCATTCCTACAAGCATCGTTATCCAGCCTGTTGGCGCTGTAAAACCGAGCTGGTCTGGAAAGTCACTGATGAGTGGTATATCGCCATGGACAGAAAAGACCCCACTCATCCAGGAAAGCTCACTTTAAGAAAACAAATCATGGCAGTTACCAAGCAAATTAACTGGATTCCCGGTTTTGGACTTGATCGTGAGCTAGATTGGCTTAAAAACATGCATGACTGGTTAATCTCCAAAAAGAATCGCTACTGGGGCTTATGTTTACCGATTTACGAATGTAGTTGTGGCAATATTGAAGTACTTGGAAGCCGTGCCGAGCTAAAAGATAAAGCCACTAAAGGTTTTGATAAATTTGACGGTCATACCCCGCACAAACCTTGGGTGGATTACGTCAAGATAAAATGCTCCAAATGTGGGCTTGATGTCTCTAGAATAGAACCAGTCGGCAATCCTTGGTTAGATGCCGGCATTGTCCCGTTTTCAACCATGCCTGATAGTTGGTTTCCAGCCAATTTTATTACCGAAGCTTTTCCTGGTCAATTTAAAAACTGGTTCTATTCTATGCTTGTCATGAGTACCGTCCTCAAAAAAACTCATCCTTTTGAGTCTGTCTTAGGTTACGAATCAGTAGTCGGTGAAGACGGTCGAGCCATGCATAAATCATGGGGGAACTCAATCGAGTTTAATCAAGGAGCTGAAAAAATTGGCGTCGATGTCATGCGCTGGATGTACTGTCAAATTCTACCCACAGCTCTCTTGCCTTTTGGTTACAAAAAAGCTGATGAGATCAGAAGATTATTTATCTTAATTCTATGGAACTCATATCGATATTTTGTTACTCAGTCCAACTCAGACAACTGGCAACCTAAGAAATCCACTAAACTTGATAACTCAAACGTCTTAGATAAATGGATCTTGACTCGCCTTCAGGCTACAATCAAAAAGGTTACAGAGTCTTTAGATAAATACTATACTGCCCCAGCCACTCAAAGCCTAGAACAATTTGTTTCTGATTTTTCTACTTGGTATATCCGAAGATCCAGAGACAGAATGGGAGTAAACGCGAAAGACACCAAAGACAAAGATCGAGCTTATCAAACCATGCATCACTGCCTCCTCACTCTCTCTAAGCTATTAGCTCCCTTCACGCCATTCCTAGCTGATAACATTTACACTAACTTAACCGGAGAAGACTCAGTTCACTTAACTGATTGGCCAAAACCTGACAAAAATCTAATTAACCAAACTCTGGAAAAAGACATGATCAAAGCCAGAGAGGTAGTCGAAAAAATTCATTCAATCAGAAAAGAAAAAGGTTTAAAAGTTCGCCATCCCTTAGCTAAAGCGACCATAACCTCAAAAGCTTTTGGTAAACCAAACCTTCATCAAATCATCTTAGACGAAACCAACATCAAAGCCCTTGAATTTTCAGGAACCAGCAACCAGCTCGAGGTAAAACTTGATACCAAACTTACTCCTATACTTGTCAAGGAAGGGGAGGCCCGGGACTTAATTCGCCAAATCCAAAACTTAAGAAAAGAAGCCGGAGTTGATCTAGATCAAAAAGTAAAGTTATCTGCCCCTGACTGGCCCAAAGAGTTTGAGACTGAGATCAAACAAAGAACTTTAGTTACCGAAATTGTCAAATCAGACATTCTCAAAATTGAATGAACTCAAGCAGGCTTATAGACTGGCGTTTAATCGTTCCTTGTCTAGTTATCATGGCTTTAAGTCTGTCAATTCTTTTCTCAATCTCCCCAAATCTCGCTTGGACTCAACTCAGTTTTATTTTACTAGGAACAGGCTTATTTGTAATTTTTTCTAGATTTAACTACCAACACCATCTTCCTTTAGCTAAAATCTATACCTTCGCTTCACTTTTACTACTAATTTTACCGATAATATTCGGTGTTGTTACCAGAGGCTCAGTTCGTTGGATTCAATTCGGTCCCTTGACCCTTCAGCCATCAGAAATAATTAAACCTTTTCTGATTATCATTTTTAGCTCCCTGCTCTCGAAAAAGCTTAACTTACTAGCTTACTTTATTGCCTTATTAATTCCTAGTTTTTTAATCTTCAAACAACCAGACCTTGGAAGCACCTTAGTAGTCTTGGCTATCTGGTTTGGGATCTGGTTTGTCTCCAAACTACCCTTAATCGCTTTGTTTATCTCAAGCTTGTCAATTACTTTCTTAAGCCCTATTGTCTACAAAATTCTTAAACCCTATCAGCAACAAAGAGTTCTTTCTTTCTTAAATCCTTACGCCGACCCTAAAGGTAGCGGTTATCAGGTCATTCAATCAACAATAGCTGTCGGTTCAGGTAAACTTTTTGGTCAAGGCTTAGGGCAAGGGACTCAATCTCAGCTGAATTTTTTACCTGAAAGACAAACTGACTTTATATTTGCTACCCTAGCCGAAGAGCTTGGTTTTATAGGCACCCTAGTCTTACTTGTAGCCATCTACTTTCTTTTAACTCACTTGCTCAATATCGCCAAAAAAGCACCAGACAAATTTGGTCAAATGATCGTTATCGGTGTCTTTTCGATGATATTTTTCCAGGTCTTTGTCAACATTGGTATGAACCTTGGATTGCTGCCAATTACCGGTATTACTCTGCCATTAGTCTCTGCCGGAGGCAGCTCAATGCTAGCTACCATGATTGCCTTAGGGATAGTTCACAACATCTCTTTAAAAACCGCTAACAATCAATCATTGGAAATAAAGTAAATATTAGTTATAATACCCCTTGTTATGAAATATGCAGTCATTAAAGCCAGCGGCAAGCAATTTAAAGTCTCAGAAGGGGACATACTTGAGTTGGATAAGCTTGATGGTAAAGCCAAAGACAAAATAACTTTTGACGAGGTCTTGCTTCTTGTCGATAAAGACAAAGTCACCATCGGTCAACCCTTAGTTAAGGATCATAAAGTCAGCGCTGAAATAATCGAACAAAAAAAAGCCAAAAAAATTAGAGTCGCCAGATTTAAAGCTAAGTCAAAATATCGAAAAGTTAAAGGTCACCGTACACATCTTACCGTGGTCAAAATAACTAAAGTATAAACCTCAACTGTCTCACGTGTGAAAATCAGAGTTGATTTTCGTGAAAAATAAATATAATATAAATTAATATGGCACATAAAAAAGCGTCAGGCTCAACTTCTCAACAATCCACTAGAGCTGGTAAGCGTCGAGGTATCAAAATCTACGGTGGTCAAAAAATCAAAATCGGCCAAATAATTTCAAGACAAAAAGGCACAGTCCATCATCCTGGAGAAGGTGTTGGTCTTGGTAGAGATTTTACTCTATTTGCCTTGCGCGATGGCATCGTTAAGTTTTACCAAAAAAAATCTAAAAAATTAGTTAAAGTTTTACTGAAATAAACCTATGAATAAACCTTCTATCACTCAAATGAGCATCGATCAGTTACAAGCTAATCCTCTTCAACCTAGAGGCATGATCACTCCTGATTCTTTAATGGATCTGGTTGATTCAATTAGAGAACACGGCATCTTAGAGCCACTAATAGTAGCCCATACTCCTGCCGGTTATCAGATTATTGCTGGTGAAAGACGATGGCGAGCCTCAAAGCTAGCTGGTTTGACTGATGTCCCGACTATCATAAAAGAGACATCTCCTCAAGGCATGTTGGAAATGGCCTTGGTTGAAAATGTCCAAAGAAGTGATCTTAACGCCGTCGACCGTGCTAAAGCTTTTGAGAGACTTATCGAAGAGTTTGATTTATCCAATGCTGAGATAGCCAAAAGAGTCAGCAAAAGCCCATCATATATCTCAAATACCTTAAGACTTTTAAGCCTACCTGATGCTTTAAAAGATGGCCTTATCTCCGATCTTATTACCGAAGGTCACGCTCGTGCCTTGTCATCTATTGAGGACAAGAATGCCATGATCGAAGCTTACAAGCTCATCTTAAAAGAATCAGGTTCAGTAAGGCGAGCCGAGGATCTAGCTCGAAGAATGAAACAAAAATCAGGTCAAAAAACAAACGCTCAAGATAGTCGACCAGCTCATCAAGTCAGCGATGAAATTGATAAGATGGCTACCAGCTTGGCTGAAAAACTAGGCAAAAACTCTAAAGTTAAGCTAATTAGAACTCAAAGAGAAACCAGACTCAATATTGTTTTAAAGGGATCACCCGAAACTACTCAAGAAAAACTAGACAAACTAGTCAAAGCCATCACTGCTTAGGATATTTCTCAATCACTCCGATCTTGTTTAAAGGCCAGTACCTGACCCAAGCTTTACCAACTATGTTTTCAATCGGTACCGTCCCCCAATCTCTTGAATCACTAGAATTATTTCGATTATCTCCCATTGTAAAGTACTGTTCACTTGGCACTGTTACTGTTACCCCTTCTTTAGCAAACTGACCTGGTCGAGTAGTCACTTCCATATCTAAATATCCAGATTCATCAAATGTTTGACCATTAACCATCACTTTGCCACTTTTAATCATTACTCTATCTCCGGGTTCACCAACTATCCTTTTAATATAATCATAATCTTCGTTCATCGGAGCTTTAAAGACAACTACATCACCAACTTGAGGTTCATCAAATCGATATGAAATTTTGTCGGTCAGCAAATACTCCCCGTTATAATAATTGTCATACATCGAGTTACCTTTAACCTGATGAGGTTGAAATAGAAACTGATAAACTACTACGAAAATTGCCAGAGCAATCACAATTGTCTCTATAAAATCAAGAAACCATTGCCAGATTCTTTTAGCGATACTGTCACCTTCCATAAATACAATGCTAGGCTTTTGTTATAATATTGTCAACCGAAACAGAACTCTTAGCAAAACGCGGACTCTTAGCTCAGCTGGTTAGAGCGCACGATTCACATTCGTGAGGTCGAAGGTTCGAGTCCTTCAGAGTCCACAAATTATATGTTAAAAGAAAAACCCTATTGTATTTTTAAGGAAAAAATACTAAATGATACAGAATCAGAGAGTGATTCCACGGTTGAACCTTGTTTGCGTAGAGATCCACAATTTGTCTGCCTGCATCCAACTAGTCGTCAAGAATTTCGTTATTGCCAAGTTACAAAAACATCATTCGAACAAAAAACTCCTCAAAATTCGTCTGCTACCTAATCTTAGTAGCTTCCAACGACAACAACCTAGACAGTAAAGCCTGAGCCGAAGCTCTTGAATACTCTCCGCTGTCAAATGCACTTTGGCTACCTGCCAGCATTTCTTGACTCAAGCTAAAGGCAAGTCCCAAGGCATGATTTTCACCACTGGTTAGTGCAATTCGATTTCCTGCCCTAGTAATCACTTTATCAGCTGTGCTAATTTCACGACTCACTCTCGTTTGATTTGGTGCTCTACTAGTTTGATTTAAAGTAGCAATGTATGCCTCCATCGAAACCAAACCTGCATCATGTGCCATGCTCTTGAGTTTAGCCCTTACTTCATCTCCAATTCTTCCACCACGTCCTAGTTGATCAATCTTCATTCTTAAAGAATAACAACCAGTCATTACAGCTCGGGCATATCGATAAGCCTTAGCGTGATTATTAGCATCTACATATACTATTGCTCGATCAATCATTCTAATTATTTGAGAAATCTTTCTGGTCAACTGGCGCTTGTAAGCTGTTGAAAATGATTGAGAAGAGATATACTCTGACAACTTATTTAACTTATTCTTAGCTAAATTAAGTTGCATCTTGCCAGTTTCATCCGTTAAAGGAAAATCTTTTGGATTATCAGCTCCAAAAGATAGAGTATAGGTATCTATTTCCCCATTATTTATCGTTTCTTGAGTTGTGTTCCATTTTTCACCTGTTTGAGTTAACTGACCTAGTTCCAAGCTATATGAACCAGAGGCATTACCAACCACCTCAACTTCATAATCTCCATCAATGGCATCATAAATTACCAGCAACTTGTCCTCAGGAGAGTAAATGGCATTTCCCATTGGAGAATCAACATCATGGCCAGCTTGTGAACCGCCCGGAGCCGTTACTCGAATATCAGCCGGGGAATGCAAGAAGAAAACAAGAGAAGGATTTCGATTAGGGATATCAGTATTGGTCACAGGGTTGATATCAAGATCCAAACCGTCAAGAATTGCCTGAATTCCGGCATCAGACTGAACCATGCCATGGTGTGTATTACTCACTTGAGCTTGTGTTGTATTGTCTATCAAGGCACTTTTCTGTAGCACAGTTAAATCACCTTCATCAGTAAGTTCATAAGTATCCGGTTTACCATCCGGCCACTTACTTAAAAGTCTATCAGTTAGAGATCGATCTTTAAGTTTTATCCATTCAATAGAATCAGAGTTATTTACTCCAGCAATCGTGGTTATTAATGATTTCAGGCTATCCTCCAAATTTGTATTTAAATTAAGCAAATAATTATTAAAATCACTCATGCTAGAAACACCGATAACTTGATCTTGACTATCTGTAGCAAAATCAAAAGATGGCTGAAGTTCTTGAAGTGAGGGGCTTAAGGTATGAATAGCCGAAACAGGGGAGGTGTAATTGTCTTTGTGAATTTGAAGATAAAGTTGTAAGGTTATCCACTCCCAACTCCATCGGTCTCCTATTTCTGCTCCTGACCAACCGTACCAGGCGGGGATTGATCCTTGATGAGGGGATCCAGCTGTGACTAATTTATTTATTTTACTGTCTCCATATTTTTGAGCAAAAGCTCGAGCTACTAGGCCACCCATACTATGACTAGCTATATTTATTTTGGTGTCAGGATCTTTTCCATTTAGAACTGTATTTTCAATATAGTCTTTAAGGTTATCGGCTATTTCATCAGGTGAATCTCTCCAGTCATAGTAAAACTCAAAGTAATCGTCTCCTTCGGTGTAGCCGTTTGATAAGAATGTATCTCGAAGATTTTCATATACTTTGATAAATGGAGTTTTCTTCCAATTATTACTATCATTACCAGTTATTATCGCCGAAGTATTCCAGCTCCCTCCCATTCCCGGTAAAAAAACCACCGGCACATTCCCCACGGGAGTATCATCAATCGAAGTAACAACAATATTATCAAAATATGTTTCAGAAACTGGATTAGACCCTGTTCCAGCTCTTAAGGCTAATTTACCAGTAGGAAACTTATCAAGAGAAGGGTCATATACGTAATTTAATGTCAGGTTATTATCGATATAAACTTGTATATTTCCTGTTTTCATTATGATTTTTAAATGATAAAAATCACTTTTATTAGGTAGCGGATAATGAACACCTGTTCCAGGTGAGCCGAAGGGAACTCGCTCAAGTTCATAAGAATTAGGAGAAACAAAGTGTATGTCATACCAATAATTTTTTGTTATTCCTGGGGAAAATCTGAAGGCAATATTGTGATCAGTTCCCTGAACAAATTTCATATCAAGTTCAATTGTGTAATTATTTCCTAAGTTATTCCAAATAAGATCATTTGGCACGATATTGGTTGTACAACTTGATTGGTTAATATTTATACCCAACATTCCATCTTTTATCGTCCATTGGTCACTACATGGAGCTCTATCAGGATCAGTTACAACATCCCAGTTACTAAAATCTCCATCATTAAAATTATCTTGGAAAACTGTCACCGCGTACAATTTATCGGGGTTAAAACAATAAAAAAGAAGTATAATAAAACAACCTATAAAAGCTGATATTGCTTTTAAAAATCTCACAACATAATTTTATTGTAATAATTTACTTGTTGTCAATATATGTATCAAAATGATAGTTATTTTAAATACGACTCATACAGACAAGAACTAGCGAGTGATAACAAGTTAAATGAGTTAAAAAAAAGTTATTCAAAGAAAGTTAGTAAGAATACTAACACCTCAAAATTCTGGGATAAAAAAATTTCTAAGGGACACAAATTAGATCCATTAACTAAAGACAGGATACAATCATCAGTCTCTCTAATTAAAGAGAAAACAGGAAATTTACTTGATATTGGAGTAGGGTATGGAGATTTTGAAAAAACACTATACAAGAAAAATAAAAAAATATTAATTCACGGAATAGATATTTCACTTAAAGGATTAAATAAATTAAAAAAAATCGTCCCTGGAACATATAGAAAAGGAACTGTGCTTGATATACCGTTTAAAGATAAGACTTTTGAGATTGTTGTAGCACTTGAAATATTAGAGCATATTTCATCAAATAAAATCTTTAAAGCTTACAAAGAAATAAGTAGAATTATGAAGAAAAATGGGGTGTTCATACTATCTGTTCCCGTAAACGAGAAGTATACCCTAAGGGATAATCCAAATCGTCATATGAGAGCTTACTCTCCTAAGTTAATTACCTCTGAACTATCAATTGCAGGATTTAAGATCCTAAGAATAAAACAGTTTTATGCTTTTAAGAGGTTTTATCTCATGAAAAAAAATATACAAAAGTTAATGTTAAGAAAAAGATGGAAACCAAATATTGTGTTAATTAGTTGCACAAAAAAATGAAAATTATATTCCTCAGCAAGTACTATTATCCTCATATTGGCGGAGTGGAGAAGCATGCTAGGGAAGTGGCCGAACTACTAGCTAAGAAAGGTCATCAAATTACCATCATGACCCTTCAACACGATCCAATACTAACAGTAAATCAAAAAAAGAGCGGTGTAAAAATTTTACGACTCCCCTTTTCCAATAATAAATATTCAATCTGGAAAAACTTATGGCAACAAAAAGAATTGATTAAAAGCGCTGACCTTATTCATTGTCACGATATCTTTTTTTGGTACTGGCCGATCAAACTATTTTATCCCTTAAAAAAAGTTTTCATTACCTTCCACGGTTGGGAAGGGAAGTTCCCCATTCCTTTTAGGTACAAGTTAGCTCGAAAAATTAGTGAAAACTTATCTAACGGTAATATCTGTATCGGTGATTATCTGACTAAGCACTACGGAACTAAAACTAAATATATATCTTACGGCGGAGTCACAAAAACAAACAAAAAGATTGTCTATAAAAAACCCACTGAAATTATATTCATTGGCCGGCTCGAAAAAGACATAGGCTTAGATGAATACCTAAAAGCTTTAACTAAAATCAAAATCCAACATAAAATAAAAATTACATTTGTTGGTGACGGTCCTTATCGAAAAAAAGCTGAAAAACTCGGTAAAGTCACTGGTATGGTCAAAGATATCAATCCTTACTTAAAGCGTCCTTGCTTAGTCTTAGCTTCTTCATACTTAACCATTCTTGAAGCCATGATGATTAAAAGGCCAGTCTTTGCCCTTTATCAAAATCAACTTAAAAAAGACTACCTAACATTTTTTCCTGGATCTAAATATATAAATATCTCCAGTTCAGCCGAAGAACTAACCAGTCAAGTCAACGCCAGCCTGCGAGGACAGACCTCGCAGGATAGGAAAGCATATTCGTATGCCAAGCAACAAACCTGGGATAATGTAGTTAAGTTGTACTTAAAACTATGGAACCAAAACTAGATTCAAAAAAAACCTGCACCATCTATCTGGTACGCCACGGTGAAACCGACTGGAATGTTCAACATAAAGTTCAAGGAAGCCAAGACATTCCTTTAAACAAAAACGGGAAAAAACAAGCTCGCGAGGCAGCTAAAAGACTTAAAAAAATAAAGTTTGACCATGCTTACTCTTCAGATCTTATTAGAGCCAGAAAAACTACTGAAATTATAGCTCTCGAACACAAACTAGCCGTCAAAACCAATCAAGCTTTAAGAGAAAGAACCTTTGGAGAGTTTGAAGGCCAGAGTCAAGAGTATTTTAGAAAAGAGCTTAAAGAACTGCTTGAAAAAGTTAACAAGCTTTCCTACGAGGAAAAAGCTAACTATCAATTCCCTCGTGGGATCGAGTCAATAAACTCTAGTATTTCAAGATTTATCACTTTGTTAAGAGAAATCGCCGTCGCTCACCCTGGAAAAATTATCTTGGTTGGCACTCACGGAGGTATGATCCGTCATTTCTTAGTTCATCTTGGCTTTGGTACAGAAAAAGAACTTAGCTATGGTGCTGTATCAAACACCGCTCACGTGGTTCTCCAAACTGATGGTCTAGATTTTTTTGTTACAGAAACATGGGGAGTTAATAAAAATGAAGGTTAGTTTTATCTGCACCGTTTTAAACGAAGCTAAATCAATCAAATTAACGCCAGCCTGCGAGGACAGACCTCGCAGGATAGGAAAGCCTATGCATACGCCAAAGATCAAACCTGGGATAATATAGTTAAGTTGTACTTAAAACTATGGAACCAAAACTAGATTCAAAAAAAACCTGCACCATCTATCTGGTACGCCACGGTGAAACCGACTGGAATGCCCAAAATATAATTCAAGGAACTAAAGGTTTAGCTTTAAATAAAAAAGGGTTAAGGCAAGCTATGGAAGCGGCCAAAAGGCTAAAACAGATTAAGTTTGACGTTGCTTATTCTTCAGATCTTGTAAGAGCCAAAAAAACCACAGAGATTATTGCTTTAGAGCACAAGATATCCGTCACCACCAATCAGGCCCTAAGAGAAAGAACCTATGGTGAGTTTGAAGGCAAATCTGAGAAATATCTTAGAGAAAAGCTTGCAGATCTACTCAAAAAATTCAACAAGCTTTCTTACGAAAAAAAAGCCAGCTATCAATTTCCGTTTGGTATCGAGTCAATTAACTCCTGTGTTTCAAGGTTAGTTCCCTTTCTAAAAGAAATTAGCATCACTCACCTAAATCAAACTATTCTTGTCGGAACTCACAGCGACATGATACGTTATTTTTTAATCCATATTGGGTTTGCTACCGAAACCGAATTAACCGATGGATCTATCTCCAATACTGCTCACGTTAAGGTCTTATCCGACGGGATTGATTTTTTTGTTACAGAAACATGGGGAGTTAATAAAAATGAAAGTTAGTTTTATCTGCACTGTCCTTAACGAAGCAAAATCAATCAAATCTTTCTTGGATTCAATCGAAGCTCAAACTAAAAAACCTGACGAAGTTATTATCGTTGATGCCGGTTCAACCGATGGCACAGTAAGTGCAGTCAAAAAATGTAAGCAGGTAAAGCTAGTTATTGTAAAAGATATTAACCGCTCTAAAGCTCGTAATTTAGCTATCAAGACTGCCAAACACCAAATTATCGCTGTCTCAGACGCTGGTTGTACTCTAGATCCTCATTGGCTTGAGTTAATCACCTCGCCCTTTAAGAATAAATCAGTTGAAGCGGTAGCCGGTTTTTATCAAACCAAATCAGATACCACCTTTCAGAGTTGTTTGGCTCCCTTTGTTTCTGTCATGCCCGACAAACTAGACCAAAAAACTTTTCTCCCTTCATCTCGTTCCTTAGCTTTTAAAAAATCAGCTTTTACTAAAGTCGGTGGATACCCTGAACACTTAAACTTCTGCGAAGATCTAGTTTTTGCTAAAAACCTAAAAGATAAAACCAGCTTAGTTGTTAAACCAAACGCCATTGTCTATTGGCAAATGGTTAGAAACCTAAAAAACTACTTCAACCAAATTAAAAACTACGCTTCAGGCGACATCCAAGCCAAGTATATCCCGCACCTTAAAAAACATTTACTGGTCTATCTAAAACTATTGATATTTATCAGCTTCCCTTTCTTGTTTTTCTTTTACCCTCTCTGGCCGATCTTAAAACACTACCACTATATCAAACATCCTTTAGCCTTAATCTATCTACCAATTATCCAACTTACCACCGATTTAGGTATAATTATGGGCAGTCTTTATGGGTTACTTAAAAAACGCCGTTAAAAATCTTTCTTGGCTTACCGGTTTTAGACTCTATCACCGTGGTCTAACTTTGGCTCGAACAGCCATCTTAGCTAGATTATTACTGCCTCATCAGTTTGGTATCTACGGTATCGCCACCTTAATCTTAGCCTTTGTTGAGATCTTAACCGAAACCGGCATTAACGCTTTCTTGATCCAAGAAGAAGAGTCTCTAAAAAAATATCTAAACACCGCTTGGGTAGTTTCTATCGCTAGAGGAGTAATTACTTTTCTATTAATCTTCTTTCTCTCACATTTTATCGCTAAGTTTTTCAACAACCCCGATGCCTTCTCAATCTTACGAATCATAAGCTTTGTCGCCTTAATCAGAGGCTTTATTAATCCAGCTAGAGTGAGTTTCCAAAAAGATCTTGAGCTAAACAAAGATTTTTGGTTCAACTCTTCAATCCTAACCGTCGAAACTTTAGTGGTAGTTTTCTTATCATGGCAAAACCCGGTAGCCTCCAGTCTAGCCTGGGGACTTATCGCCAGCGCCATCTTGGAAGTCATCTTCTCTTTTGTTTTCATCAAACCATGGCCCAAGTTCTCTATTCAGTTTCCTCAGCTTAAAAGAATTGTTAACAAAGGTAAATGGTTGACCTCGGCCGGCATCTTTAACTATCTAGCCAGCCAGGGAGATGACATAGTTGTCGGTAAACTCTTAGCTCCAGCTTACTTAGGTTTATATCAAATGGCCTACAAGCTCTCCACTTTGCCGGTCAGCGAGATCGGAGACACTGTCGGTAAAGTTAGCTTCCCAGTTTATGTCAAGATTCAGGGAGATAAAGAGAGACTCAAAAAAGCCTACCTTAAGACCCTTTTCGGTATTACCACTCTAGTCATTCCGGCTGGCTTCTTATTCTATTTTTTCCCGGAACTGATCATTAATTTAGTTTTAGGAAATAACTGGTTAGAAGCCGCTCCCACCTTAAAAGCCCTCGCTTTGTATGGAGTAGTTAGAGCTATCTCCGGCTCTGCCTCCAGTCTCTTCTTATCTCTTAAACTGCAAAAATATCTCACCCTAACCACCTTCACCCGCTTTACTATATTAGCCATCTTTATCTTTCCCCTTACCATCAAGTTCGGTATAGTTGGCTCAGCCTACGCTTGTCTTCTTTCCGCTCTCCTCACCTTCCCCTTGGTTTTCTATCTGGTTAATCGTGTCTTCAAGTCAGCATGAAGATCATTAACTTGATCGCTTATCAAAAAAGTGGTTTCAACCAAAACATTGGCGACCTCTTTACCTCTCTTGCCTTAAAAAACTATCTTAAAAGACCCAAAGACTCCTGGACAGTTGGCTGTTTCAACAATCAATCAATTAATCTCGATAAGTACGATCTTGTCGTTCTGGGAGGAGGGGGACTTTATCATCCCGGCCATCTTCAGGATATTGCTACTAAAACCAATCTCTTTAGCTCTCCCACTCCCTTAGCTATCATCGGCTTGGGTTTAAATCTAGAAAGTCACCAAAAAATAACCTCAAGCTTTAAGTCTCAAGTCAAACGATTGGTTAATCGCTCTACGGTTAATACCGCTAGAGACAACTTAACCGTAAGCTTCTTGAAAAAACTAAAACTAAAAACTAAACTAACCGGCTGCCCTTCCATGTTCCTACCAGAATCAGATTTAGATTCCATTCCGGAATGGAATCTAATCGGCTTAAACTTCGCTTTAAATCACACCGATTACTACAAACATAAATCAGCCAAAACTCTAAAGTTTATTAACTCCTCGATTAAACCACTTACCTATAACAAATTAATTATCTGTCATGGTAAAGCAGAAAAAAAACTCTATCGCTCTCTTTTCCCTGATTCAGAGATATTTTTCTCAACCAATCCCAAAAAAGTTTTTGAAAAGTACCAATCATGTCAACTAGTTATCGGCATGCGAGGTCATAGCCAAATATTCTCACAAGCAGTCGGTGTTCCCTCTCTAGCTTTAGCATTAAGCCCAAAAGTACTTGAACCAATTAAAATGGCCCACCCAAATCACCGTCAACTAACCCTCTCGCTAACTGATTCACTATCCAACGTAAACAAAAAAATTAGCTATACCCTTAAACATCACCAAATATTAGTCAAAGAACAACAAAACTTAATTAGTACACTCAAAAAATCATTTTTATCAACAATTCAAATCCTTCATGAAGATCGCCGTTTTTCATAACTTACCATCTGGTGGTGCCAAGAGGGTCTTAATAGAGCAACTTAAGGGCTTGAAAAAAAATCATTCGGTAACTCTCTTTTACCGGCCTTACTCATTAAAAGGTCATCGGTTCTTAAGAGATTTTCATAATTTTTACTCACTTAAGAGATCACATCGGAAACTAGCTTACAAAATCAACCAAGGCTTCGATCTCTGTCTAGTTCATCCTGACAAACTGACTCAAGCACCGTTTATCTTAAGATTTCTCACCATTCCCTCAATCTACTACTGCCACGAATGGCTTAGAATTGTTTACGAACCTGAACTCTCTATATCTAATAAATTACCCTTACTAAACTTGATTTATGAAAAAATGACTCGTTTAATCCGTAAACAAATTGACTATAAAAACACTAGCTCAGCCACTTTAATCTTAACTAACTCAAAATTTACCCAAGCCAATATTCAAAAAGCCTATCGTAAAAAATCTATTGTTTGCTATCCCGGTGTAGACACCAATATCTTTAAGCCAACAAGTCAAAACCGAACGCAAGTATTGTTTATCGGCCAAAGAGCTGACATTAACGGCTGGCAACTGGCCTCCAAGCTAGGGCTTCCCATAAAAGTTATCGATCAACAAAACTTAACCGATCAAAAGCTGGCTCAAGAATACTCCAAAAGCTTAGGTGTATTATGTGTAAGTTTTAACGAACCATTTGGCTTAGTATCCCTAGAAGCTCAAGCCTGCCAAACCCCTGTTTTAGCTGTTAATCAAGGTGGTTATCAAGAAACCGTCCTTGATAGTCAAACCGGCTACTTACTCCCCAGACAAGTTGCCAGCTTTACTGATAAAATTAGCTATCTCAAACAAAATTCAAAGCAAGTCACAAAACTCGGCTCAAACGGCCAAAAACATGTGGCAAAACGTTTTTCTTGGGAGAAACATAGTAACACTTTAAATAATCAAATTATCAAACTTACTCATGAAGCCTAAGATATCAATCATTACCGTTCACTATCAAAACAAAAAAGTCTTGTTTAATTGTTTAAACTCAATTCAAAAAAATATAAAAACCAAACATGAAGTCATTGTCATCGATAACGATGAAAAGGGAACTCTAGAAAAACAATTACTTAAAAAATTTCCAAAGGTTTTGTATCATAAAGCTCCCGGAAATATTGGTTTTGGTGCCGGTTGTAACTTGGGTGTCAAAAAAACTCAGGCCGACTACTTATTCTTTATAAATCCGGATACTATCATCTTAAAAGACCCAACTAAGCCATTAATTAACTTCTTGAAGAGTCATAAAAAAGTCAAAGCCGTCGCTCCGCTTCTTTTGGATCATAATAAAAAAGCCTATCCCATCCAGGGAACCTCTACTCTCACACCTCTAAAAGCAATTTTTTCTTTATCCTTCCTGAACAAACTTTTACCAAACAACCCAATCTCAAAATCGTACTGGGTCGATGTTACCAATAAAACTAAACCCATCGAAGTTGAGGTTCTACCCGGTTCAGCTTTTATTATTAGCCGATCAACCTTCAAAAGTCTTAAGGACTTTGATAAAAACTATTTTCTCTATTTTGAAGAGTCAGATCTATTTAAACGCTTAATTGACAAAGGCTTTAAGCTCTACATTCTTCCTCAAGCCAAACTAATTCACTACTGGGCTCAATCAACCCCCAAATCTAAACATATCCTCAAAATCTTCAAAGCCTCACGCTTTTACTATCTAAAAAAACACTTTGGTATATTAAGAGCTCTTATAACCGAAAGTTTCTTAAGATTGACTCCGGAAATCATTGCCTTAAGCTTGATAATTCTCCTCTCTACTTGGTTACGCTTCAAGAATCTTCCCGAGCTAATGTCATTTATCGGTGATCAAGGTCGAGACTATCTCTCAGCCAGAGACATGGTACTAACCAAAAACTGGCCCTTGGTTGGTATCGCTTCATCAGTTCCTTGGCTAAAGCAAGGAGTCCTATTTATCTGGTTAACCGCCTTGGCTTTAAAGTTAGGCCAGTTTCATCCGGTCGCTCCGGCTATCCTAACCAGTACCATGGGAGTCTTAACAGTTTACTTAATCTATAAACTAAGTAAACTCTTTTTAGACTCTAAAGCCTCCGTTCTAACCGCTCTCATTATGGCCACCTCTCCCTTGGCCGTTATTCACTCACGGCTTCCGTACCACACCAGCCCCATTCCATTATTCTCGACTCTCTACCTGATCTCTCTTTCTCTAAACTCAGTTTTCTGGTCTTTTTTCTTAGCTGGTATCTTACTCCAATTCGAGCTGACTACCTTGCCGTTACTGGTCTTAGCTATCTGGTTTTTCTGGAAGTTAAAAAAGAAAATCTTCCCACGGGCCATAATATTTTTCTTACCATTTTTGCCCAAGATAATTTATGATCTCACACACGGCTTTAAGCAAACCGCCGGCTTTGTCGCTTGGCTTGGTTATCGCTCCTTAAGTTTCTTTAATCCCACTAGCGATCATGGGATAAATTATCTCTCTGTTTCCGGCGTCACTCAAACAATTTTTCAGTACTGGCAAAAATTTATTATCTACGATCAATCGGTGATCGCTATAGTCATTGCCTTACTAGCTATTTTCACTCTATACAAATCAAAATCCAAACTAAAAAAGATCCTCCTCAGTTTTATCTTGATCAACTTTGTTGCTTTTGTAATTCATGCGGGTCCGTCAGAAGCTTACTTCCCAGTTATGTTTCCGGTCTATGCTTTACTCATTGGCTTAATCCTAAACCAGTTCAAAAAGCCAATTCTCTACTTGGCATTTATCATGCTTTCAATCTACAACAGTTATTATTTAGTCAGCCATCAGTTTGTTCCTTACGGTCCGACCTTATCTCAAAGACTAAGTCTTGTTAAACGGATTAAACTAAACCAGCAACCTTTCAAACTAAGTAATCCAAACAACAATCAGTTTGAATCATATCTAGATAACTATCGTTACCTATTTTGGTGGCAAAACTTTCCCGAGGATCAAAATGCCAATCTAACTATTACCATCAATGAATAAAAACATTACCATCATCACTCTTAATCAACCAAATATTACTAACTTCAGCAAGGTTCGTAACCTTACGTTAGATAGTGCCAAAACACCTTGGATCTTGTTCTTAGATTCAGACGAAAAACTAACTCCAGCCCTTACTCGAGAAATAAATGAGGCTATCGAGAACAAAGAATATAACTATCAACTCAAGCGTCAGGACTGGTTTTTGGGTAAACAACTAATGTTTGGCGAAACTTCTCGTTTTCGCTCCACTCGTTTAGTTCAAAAGGGGACTGGGAAATGGCATGGTAAAGTTCATGAAGAGTTTATCTCAACACTACCTGTCAAAACCCTTAAATATTCCATTCTTCACCAAAGAAATATCACCATTACCTCTTTCCTTAATCGTTTAAACACTTATTCTTCCTTAAAAGCTCAGGAAGAGTCACAGTTTTCGCTTTTCAAGCTTTTGACCTACCCACCCTTAAAATTTATCCAAAACTATTTTTTAAGATTAGGTTTCTTAGACGGTCTGCCTGGTTTAATTATGGCTTTTTCCATGAGCCTTCATTCATTATCGGTCAGAATTAAAGTCTATGAAAAAACTGTTTAAGCTTGAGTTTTTACTCGTTTTCTTACTACTCGCACAAGCTTTAATTAATCTCACCGGTGCTTTAGGCCCTGAACTTGGCTTTGATGCTTTATGGTATCACCTGACTTCCGCCAAACTAATTATCATTAATCGCTCCATCAATCCCATTCCCGGTAATCTTTTATACTGGTCAGCTTTGCCTCGACTAGGAGACCTTATCTATGCTGGTGCTTTAACTTTTGGCAATGAAATTACCACCAAACTAATTCACTATCTCTTTGGTCTGGCTTCCACTTACTTAGTCTTTCTTCTCTCACGCCGACACTATTCCCTAAAAGCTAGTTTGTCAGCTAGTTTGTTATTCTACTCCACTCTACTAGTTGGTTGGCTTTCTACCACTAGTTACATTGACTTAATCTTAGTTACTTGGTTACTTTTAGCTTTGTACTGCCGGTCTTGGTGGGCTAGGGGATTAAGCTTAGTTTTAGCTGGAGCCACCAAACTTCATGCCTTAGTTATTGGTTTAGCCATTACTATAGTTCCATGGGGGATCTTAGGCGTTTTACCATTTGCTGTCTTAAACAAACTCAAGTTTGATAACTTTTTCTATCCCTTTATGGCCAATCTAGGCCTCGAATCAGAATATTTTTACAACGGTTTTCTCTTTTGGCTGTCTCGCCCCTTAAGGTTATTTTTTGATCCTAGTTTTAGATTAGGTCCAATTATTCTCATCTTGTTTATCTTGAGTCTTAAATCCAAACCCGTCTACTTAAAAGCCCTAGTCCTATCTTTCTTTATCTGGTTTTTAGGTCCTGGCACCGGTTTTGGCCGGTTTGCCTTATTCTTTTTAGCCTTACTCTCCATCAACGCTGTTAAAATCTATGACCAAAAAAAACTATCCCTCATTCCACTAAGTCTACTATTACTCCACTCCGTCGGTGGTTTGACAGCTCGGGCTTGGGCCAATCAAAAATACTTACCTTTCATTCTGGGTCACCAAACCAAGTCTCAGTTTTTAACACAAAACCTCAAATTTCACTTTGGTGACTTTTACGATATCGACGCTTGGTTTAAAGATAACCTCAAACCGACAGACAAAGTCTTAGTCTACGGCATTCACAATCTCTACTACATTGATTTTCCTTTCGATCACCAAACTTGGGCCAACGATCAAACCGACTACACTCATATCTTAGTTGGCAATAACCAACCCTTACCCAAAAAGTATGGCCAACTGCCTTTGCTATACCTTAATCCCACCACTCAAGTTAAACTATACTTAAATGCTCAAACTAATTAAGTCATTAGCCATCTCTCTATTTATCATCTTCCCTTTTGGTCAACTAACTCGAATTCCCATCTTCCCGCCCCCTATTAATCTTTACCTTCATGATCTAATCATTAGCTTACTTCTAATCTTTTGGTTACTGACTAAACCTCGGCCAAAAGCCGACAATCTTTTAAAACCATTAATAATCTTTATATCCGCTTGCCTGTTATCGCTAGCTGTGGCCGCTTTTAAGTTTTCTTTATCAGAAATCTTAGTCTCTAGTCTTTATCTTGTTCGCTTTGCTACTTACTCAAGTCTCATTTTTATCTTAAGCGATCAAAGATTAAAACTCCCAATCAAAAAACTCCTCTTAATCTCTTCAGGTATCTTAGCTGTTTTTGGCCTAGCTCAATACTTACTAGTTCCAGACACTCGTTTTTTAAGCTTACTTAACTGGGACGACCACTACTTCAGGGTCATTGCTACTTTAGGCGACCCTGCCTATGTAGCCATTATTCTTTTACTTGGTTTAGTCTTAGTTTTCTCTACTAAGGTCTCCCCTTGGCTTTATCCTCTTTATCTTGTTCCACTACTCTTAACTTACTCAAGAAGCACTTTTCTATCATTACTTGTAACTATCTTGGCTTACTCAATTTTCAAAAGAAAACTAAAAATCATCTTACTTGGCTTACTGTTTATCTCTTTTTTACCCTTCTTGCCTCGTCCGGGTGGGGAAGGGGTCAAACTCGAGCGTCTTTTTTCAATCAACCAAAGATTTGACAACTACCAAGAGTCATTTTCAATTATTAAAGCCAATCCAATCGTCGGCATTGGCTTTAACACCTTAAGATTCCACCAAAATCAACCTCTCTCTCACGCCGGAGCCGGACTTGATTCCAGTCTACTTTTTGTCATAGCCACCGCTGGTTTAATCGGTTTATTTGCTTACCTTAACCTACTAAAATCAATTTATAGTCACTCTCTTCTAATTAAAATCTCACTAATCGCTCTCTTAACTCACTCCTTATTCCAAAACTCTCTCTTTTATCCTTGGGTTCTAATCTGGCTCTTCAGTCTCGTTGGTTGCGAACTTCATCGTAGTTCGTAACCTTCCACGTTAACTACGGCGTATAGTTCACCTTAATCTTCACCACAGTTTCATTGCTAGCCTCATCAACAGCCTCTACTTCAATCTCATTATCACCTTCACCTAGGCTTAAACTCATCTCAAAGCTACCGTCACTATTAGCTCTAATAAACCGACCGTTTATTCTTACGTCTACTCCCTCTTCAGCTGTTCCTTTGATGCTAATTGGATTATCATTGTCAAAAAATTTGTCTCCATCACTAGGGGAGTCTAGGCTAAGTTTAGGAGCAGTTTTATCAACCATCACTTTATAAGTAGTCGACTCATCACTTACGTTTCCTTGATCATCTATAGCTACCACAAAAATCTCATTCTCGCCTTCTCTCAAATGAACTTCCAAAAACTCAAATTGGCCCTCGTTATCTGTGACACTGTCAGCTACGGTTATGCCTCTGACTGATAGCTTAATAGTTGAGCCAGCTTCAGCGTATCCGGATAAGTTAATCTCAGCACTGGTTGTTGCTTCGGATACTTGATTCAAGACAGGTGGTCTTGGCGCTAGCTGATCCTGTTTTTCAATTGGTTGGCTCGAGGATCGAAGATCACCAATAAATGCCGCTAGCCTAATTAATCCTGGCAAACCAAACCTCACTAGTAAAAACAAGAACAAAATTATCAATAAAAAATATTTCAATGCCTGCTTTGAACTTTCTTTTTCTCGCTTCCTCTGCAATCGCGTTCTTGTTCTAGCCATAATAGTATTCTATCAAAAACCTATATCTGAATACAAAACATTCTTTAAACTCATCTCGATCCCTTGTTTTATATACGGCAAGATATTACTAGGTAACTGATTTAACTTAAACCATTTTAGCTCATCACATTTGTTGGTTTCCATATTCTTGATCTCACCTGAATATCTATTAATTATAAAAAAGAAATCCAAGCGAATATCTTCTTCTTTTCGGTGCATAGTGTGTGTTAATTGAACATCATTCTTCTTTATCATAATCCCAATCTCTTCCTTAACTTCGCGGACCAAACAATCTTCAATCGTCTCTCCCTCTTCCACATGTCCTGCCGGTAAACTGTAATGTCCATCCATATAGCCGGTATTAAATCGCCTAGACAACAACACCTTATCGTCCTTAACCAAAGCCAAATATGATGAAGCAATCATCTTAAATCTCTCCATTTCTCAATTATATACCATCTCTCTAACCTTCAAGCCTGCCCGCCTATGGAGGGGTCCGTCCTTGTAGGTGGTTTTGAGTACTGTCAATAATATTTACATCACCATTGACAAGTAAAACTTACAACAATATAATTGACTATATGATCTATAAATACTTAAAAAAACTCAGATTAAAGCACCAACTACCTCAAACATATCTAGCTAAACAGCTAAATATGTCTAGGCCCACCTATTTACAGATAGAAAAAGGGGATAGGGACTTAACTATTGGTGAGGTGGAAACATTAGCTTCAGTATTTAACTTAACTCGAGACCAATTCCTAAACCAACATGAACCAGATATTAAACTTACCGTTAAACCAGCTTCTAAAAAACTAGCCAGAAAAAAGCCTGCCACGATCAGAATTAGTATTCCTCAGCAAAAAATAGATAAATTCAAACAGGTTTTGCTATACATCCTTAAAAAAGTTGGTGGCAAACCAAACATTGGCATGACCACTCTGTATAAACTCCTCTATTTTATTGATTTTGACTATTACGAGAAAAATGAAGAGCAATTAATGGGTTTGGTTTATCTTAAAAATCGTTATGGTCCAACTCCTTTAAAATTTGATCTATTAATCAAGCAATTGATTAAAAAAGGCGATATAGAGAAAATTAAAAGTAAATTTTACCAGTACGACCAAGCTAAATATTTAATCAATCCAGAAGCTAAGTCTGACTTAAGCCTTTTATCTGGCCAAGAAATTGATCACATTAACAAAGAACTAGATCGGTTATCAGATTTAACCGCTAATGACTTAACAAATCTCTCACACAAAGACGTTCCCTGGGTTACTGCAGAAGAAAACAAACCAATCGATTATGAAGCGGTTTTTTATCGCACCAGTGATACTTCGGTAAGAAATTATGATGACCCCCGCAATTGAATATCAACAGACAAAAGAATTTAACAAGGATTTTAAAAAACTAAAGAAAAAGTTTAAAACCTTAACCGCTGATTTAATAGCTGTCAAAAGAAACGCTATCGAGCTTTTCCACCTCAAAAAGATTGATAATCAAAGCATTTTCTTGATTCCCGGGTTTTGTTCCCAAGATATAAAGATTTGTAAGATTAAAAAAATTGCTTGCAAAGCTCTTAAGGGTAGAGGGTCAAGAAGCGGTTTACGAATTATTTATGCATTTTATCCTAAGCAAAATCTAGTTATTTTAATTGAAATCTATTTCAAAGCTGATAAAACCAACGAAGATACCAAACGAATTCGTCAATATATTAGTAACTAGCTAAAGACCTTCAGGGTCCGACCCTGTAGGTAATCACTCTGAAATTTCATCCGGTAACGATAAAGCATTCGTCAGTCCATCACCTATATTCATTTTGTTATCATGCATTAAAGTCAAAACTCGTTGCCCGGCTAAAGCAGAATCAAAAGAAAGCGGGACATTAAAAGATTTTTTTGTAAATCCTTCGCTATCAAGAGATTCCGTAGTTGCATACTTTCCTTTATCTATTATTTCTATTCCAAGGTATATCCTTACTCTCTCTTGAGGATCTAGTCGTTCTGTTATAACTACTACCACACCATTATTATCACAATATGAGTCCAAATAATCCAGAGATTTAAGCTCTTTTTCAAGCACTTGCCTCACATTCATAGCCTCAATTTGCGGATAATCAGGGTGAGTTGTACCCAAATCCTCAGCATCAGTAATATCGATTAAAAAAGACTGGCCAAAATCTGGATGCTCTAAAATACTTACATTTTCTCTTTGGGAAACATTAATCTTTCCCAAGTCAAACTCCCTAATCGGTGTATTTGACTTAACTTCTCCTGTATCCTCACTCATAATTAATTTTAAACCAAATTAATGAGCAATTTCAAGCCTACAAGGTCCGTCCTTGTAGGTAAACCCAAAGTGGTAGAATAAACAAGCTATGACGAAGGTCCAACCAGTTTTTTCCGTCTCTGAGTTTAACGAAATGGTTAGCAACCACCTAAGTCTCTTAGGTGAAGTAATCATCGAAGGTGAAATCTCGAGCCTCAAAATATCCAACAATCAATGGGTCTTTATCACCATTAAAGACGAAGCTGCAAGTGTCGATCTCTTCGGAATTGCCTACCAACTCTCTAACTTAAAAACCCTTGAAGAGGGGATGAAAGTCAAAGTTCATGGCACGCCTCGACTTTATCAAAAAACCGCCCGTTTTAGTCTATCCGTCTCTCAAATCGTCCCCTCAGGTGAAGGCGCTCTAAAAATTGCCTACGACAAACTTAAAAATCAGCTTAATAAAGAAGGTTTGTTTGACGAAGCCAAAAAGCGAGTCTTACCCATGTTCCCCCAAACCGTCGGGCTCATCACCGCCAAAGGCTCACAAGCCTATCAAGACTTCATCAAGATCACCACTGAAATGACCGGCGGTCTAAAGATAAAATTTTATCCGGTTAATGTTCAGGGTGATAATGCCATCGTTTCGATCAAACAAGCCATAGATTACTTTAATCAACAAAGTCCAACAGACGTCTTAGTCATCACCAGAGGCGGTGGCTCTTTGGAAGATTTAGCTGCCTTTAACGACGAGTCTATCGTCAGAATCATTCACTCTAGCAAAATCCCCACCATCTGTGCTATTGGCCACGAAGGTGATATCGCTTTAAGCGAATTAGTTGCCGATCTTCGGGCCTCGACTCCTTCCAACGCCGCCCAACTTTTAATCAGAAACAGCCAGGAAGTTATTCGGGAGATCTACGATCAAGTCGACAAAATCGAAAGTAAGATAAATCAAACTATCAATCAAAAAATTAGTCATATAAGACACGCCATGCTCATCATCCAAAACTCGTTTGAACGCCCATTAACTCAAATTATTGATCAAAGACAAAGAATGATAAGAAGCTTAAGCTTACATCTCGATCGCTATCAAAATAACGTCAACCACCTAAAAGACAAGCTTCAAGCATTAGACTATCACAGCGTCTTAAAAAGAGGCTTTAGTATCGCTAAAAACAAATCTAATCAAATTATCAAGTCGATCAATCAAGTCAAACTTGAAGATCAGCTTGAATTACTAATGATTGATGGTAATCTTAAGACTAAAGTTACCTCCAAACAGAAAGGATAAATATGAAAACCACCAAACCCAGCTTAGATAAAGCCTACCAGCAACTCCAAAACATAGTCAAAGAATTTGAAAGTGAAGAAATTGATCTAGAAACCAGCATTCCCAAGTTCAAGAAAGGCTTAGAGCTGGCAAAATTTCTGGAGAACAAACTAACTAAAATCAAAAACGAAGTCCAGGAAATCAAAGCCAAGTTCGACCAAGTAGATTCTTGAGCCAGGAGCGAGAGTCGAACTCGCGACCTACGGTTTACGATACCGTTGCTCTACCAACTGAGCTATCCTGGCAACAAACATATTTTACCATCTTTGATATACTTATCTTAGTATGCCTGCCCGTCAACAATACACCACCCCAGAACTAGAGGATTTAGCTACCAAAATTAGACAAGATATCATTAAGATGCTTCAAAAAGCCAAGTCCGGTCACTCTGCTGGTGCCTTAGGCATGGTCGAAATCTTAACTGTTCTATATTTTAATATCCTCAATCACGACCCAAAAAAGCCAAAACATCCAGACAGAGATCGTCTAGTCCTATCCAACGGTCATATCTGCCCTGTCCTCTATGCCACCTTGGCACGAGCCGGTTACTTTCGCTTGGAAGAACTTAATACCTTGCGAAAGTTTGGCACTAGACTTCAAGGTCACCCCAATATGCTTGATTTGCCAGGAATTGAAGTCTCTTCTGGTCCTTTGGGTTTAGGTCTATCTCAAGCCACCGGCATGGCTCTGTCTAGCCAACTTGATCAAAAAAGATTCGAAGTTTACTGTCTCTTAAGTGACGGGGAACTAAACGAAGGTCAAACTTGGGAAGCTTTTATGTTTGCCGGTAAGCACAAACTTCATAACCTAACTGCAGTCATCGATAGAAACAACATTCAGATCGATGGCAACACCGAAGACGTCATGCCTCTTGAACCTTTAAAAGAAAAAATCGAATCATTCAACTGGAAAGTGCTGGAAGTAGATGGTCATAATATCAATGAAATTATCGAATCTTTTCACCAAGCCAAAGCCATTTTTGAGGCTCCAGTGGCTATCATCGCTCATACCATTCCCGGCCAAGGTGTCGAGTTTATGAAGTTTGACCATACCTGGCATGGAAAACCACCTAATAAAGCTGAAGCCAAAAAGGCTCTGGAAAACCTATGTCAAAATTAAAAACTCTGCGAGATGGTTACGGCGAAGCTTTGGTTCGGGCGGGTCAATCAAATGTCAATATAGTCGTTTTATCCGCCGATCTGACAGAATCCACCAGAGCCAATCTTTTCCAAACCAAATTTCCAGATCGATTTTTTGAATGTGGAGTAGCTGAGCAAAATATGATTGGCTTGGCTGCCGGCCTAGCTTTATCGGGCAAGACAGTCGTTACTAATTCGTACGCTGTCTTTTCACCCGGTCGAACTTGGGATCAAATCAGGGTTTGTTTGGCTTATCAAAACTTAAAGGTAGTTATCGCCGGACATCATTCCGGCCTTTCCACTGGCCTTGATGGGGCTACCCACCAGGGGATAGAGGACATTGCTTCCTTACGTTGCCTTCCAAACCTGACTATTCTAGCCCCGGCTGATTATCACCAAGCTTACAAAGCCACCATTGAAGCTCTAAAAAATGAGGGTCCAGTCTATCTTCGCCTAACCAAATCTCCGTCGGTCACCATTACCCAACCAAACGATAATTACATGATTGGTAGAGCCCAAATTCTTACAGAAGGCAATGATGTCACTTTAGTTGGTTGTGGTCCAGTTTTATCAGAGGCCTTAAAAGCTGTCGACATTCTTAAAAAAGAGAAGATAAGCTTAGAAATCATAAACTGCCATACGATTAAGCCTTTGGACTCAGATACAATCTTGAAATCAGTTCAAAAGACTCATTCACTGGTTACTCTAGAAGATCACCAAGTCATGGGTGGCTTGGGCTCAGCCATACTTGAAGCTCTAGCTCAAACCTACGCCGCACCGGTTACCGAGATGTTAGGTGTTAAAGATCGCTTTGGTCAATCGGGGACTACCGAAGAGCTATGGCGGGAATATAATCTAGATGTCGACTCGATTGTAAAAGCAGTTAAAAAAGTTTTGGCTCGTAAAAAACGTTTATAAGGAATAAATCCAAATTGGTGCTTGACACTTAAACTCAAATCATTATATATTCGATATACCGAATATGTACCATCAAGTCTTTAAACTACATTCAGATTTACTCAAAGCCATCTCTCACCCAAAAAGACTAGAGATAATTCACTTACTTCGAACTCAAGAACTGTCGGTCAGTCAGATTCAAGCCATGCTCGACTTAGCTCAGGCGAACTTAAGCCAGCATCTAATGGTTTTACGTAAAGTTCAGGTAGTTAAAACTCACAAAAAAGGCAAAGAAATTTACTATCGTTTGGCTCACAAAAACTTTATCAAAGCCAGTGATTTAATCAGAGAAATTTTAATCGAACGCCATAAACATGATCCGATGGCTGACGAACTGACCCAAAAAATGTCAGACTTAGTCCCCCTAGAAACCGATCCAGTTTGCCATATGAGAGTTAGTCCTAAAACAGCCGCCGCCGCTTACAAGTATCAGCAAAAAACTTACTATTTTTGTGCCTCTGGGTGCCAAAAAGCTTTTAAAAACAAACCAAACAAATATCTCAAGGGGTAAGCTATGTCATCAAACAAAATCATCATTGCCGTCATCGCCTTCACTCTATTGATCATCGTTGGTGGCTTGGCTTTGGTCTCTAATTCAGGGCCAAAAGAGTTAGAGGTTACCAAAGAAGTTAGCCTAGTCACCACTGAAACTACTCACGATTGGGGCAATATTCCCATTAATGACGGTAAAGTCAGTAAATCATTTGAGATCAAAAACGAAGGACAGGGAACCCTAAAACTAAACAATATCAGCACTTCCTGTATGTGTACCACCGCTCAAGTAGTAATAGGCGATCAAAAAAGTCCGTATTTCGGTATGCACTCCAACTCAACTTGGGTCGGTGAACTCCCCTCTGGTCAAGTGGCCAACTTGATTGTCGAGTTTGATCCCGCTTTTCACGGTCCCAACGGAGTTGGCCAAGCCACAAGACAGATATTAGTTGAGACTAACGATCAAGAAAACCCCAAACTCACCTTTAACTTATCCGGAAATGTCATCAAATGAAACATAAAAAATCTTATTTCAAAAAAACAATTTCCATAGGTCTGGCCCTTATTCTCATGATTGACACGATGGTTATTACCGCCCTAGTTCAAAACTACGTCTTAAAAAAGAAGTTCAATCGACAGTTACAAACTATAATGGCAGCAAATATTAATCCAGAAGATTTGGTCAAAGAAATAACTAGACAAGTCACTCCGGCTAATGGTTATACCACCTCTCTTTCTTGGGGTGATTTGGGTCTTAAGCTAGTCGAATCAGGAGCAATCGATCAGATGAAATATCAGGAGATCTTTAACTCCAAAACCAACGGTCTTGAAGATATGGTTATTTTTGATGGCCAAGATAAGCCAATTAGCATTAACGAGAACAACTCACGTTTTGTCGTCAATACTCTCTGGGCTTTGGGGCTAGTTAGTAAATCAAAAGTCTTAGACGAAGGGCTCATGAAAACAAGTGGCACTGATACAGGCAACTTTGCCTCTACTGGCGGCTGGACATTGGGATCCAAAGATGCCATGCAAATTTACTCAAGTCAGGAGTTAATTCCATTGACTGACGATCAGCAAGACTTAGTTCAACAAATAGCTTTAAACGTCTATCGGCCTTGTTGCGGTAATCACACTGCTTTTCCGGACTGTAATCATGGCATGGCCGCCTTGGGCTATATCGAACTGGCCGTTTCCAAAGGTTTATCCGAAGATCAAATCTACCAGGATCTACTAGCCTTTAACTCCTTTTGGTTTCCTCAAACCTATGTCGAGATGGCCGTCTTCTTTCAGAATGAAAAAAGTACATCTTGGGAAAACATTGATGCCAAACTGGCTTTAGGTCAAGAATTTTCATCCGCTCAAGGAGCTCAAAAAATTAGAGCCGCCGTTCAAAACGTTCCCGGCTTAAAATCACAAGGAGGTAGTTGTGGCGCCTAACAAAACAATTATCCTGTTCTCAGTAGTTATTTTAGTAGTTGGAGCTTTAGTAGTTAGCTTAAAACCAAAATCAAAGCCTTCACCCTCAAAAATAAGTTTTCAAAACATCTCTGTTCAAGAATTTGATTCAGTAAGAGCAGCTAGCAATCCATTTGTTGTGGATGTTCACACACCCGAGCAAAATCATATCCCAGGCACTGATGCCTTTATTGATTTCACTCAAGTCAAAAATCGTCTAGCCGAGTTTCCACAGGATAAAAATGCCGAGATCTTGGTTTATTGCCGTTCCGGTAGCATGAGCCTAGCTGCTAGCCAGGATTTAGTTGATGCTGGCTACACCAATGTCAAAAACTTAAGCGGTGGTATCAATGCTTGGCGTTCAGCTCACCAAGGAATTAGTTTATCTCCCGAGACTCAAGATTTAAACACTGTTGTCTATGGTGATATCGCTTCCACAGAATTTGTTTTAACTAATAATCTCAATCAAACCCTCGATATTACAAGGATTAGTTCTTCATGCTCTTGCACTAAGGCGGAAATTGACAAAACAGAACTTGAACCGTACGAATCTATCACTGTTAAAGTTAGTTTTAATCCCGCTGTTCATGAAGATGATTCTGACTTAGGAGACGTCACTCGCACCATATTTATAGAAACAAGCCATCCAGATTTTAGTAAGCTTGAAAGCACAATCACAGCTACTGTTATAAAATAGTTAAGAAGAATTTATGATGCACCAATATTCTACTAGCGAAAATGAAGAACTTGATAACCATCAAGAAATGGAAAACATGATGATCAGTCATCATTCTGCCTATTCAAGTTGGCATTGGACATTTGGAATTATAACTTGGATAATCATTATGGGAATGTTTATTTCTATCACCCGCTATCTCTGGAAAAATGCCAAATAAATAATGAACCAAACCTTTCCAATCGTTGGCATGCACTGCGCTGGTTGCGCTGATAATCTGACTAAGGCTATTAAAAAAGTCCCCGGTGTTATCAATGCTTCGGTTACTTATTCAACCGACAGCACCACTATCGAATATGACCAAAAGATAATTGACTGGACAGCCATCAAAAAAGCTGTAGCTTCAGTTGGTAGTTATAAGATCATATTGCCCGATCACTCTAGTCATCAAGAACACGCTTCCGCTCTTTCAGATCAAAAACTTTCTCAGTTAAAAACAAAAACCATTGTAAGTGGTCTTTTCACTGTACTACTTCTCTTTGGAAACTGGTTTCAATTCATTCCTCATCAACTTAGTTTTATCCTCACCTCGATTGTTATGTTTTACTCTGGTCAAGAATTTTTTGTCAACGCTTGGCTTGGCTTAAAAAAGTTTTTGGCTAACATGGACAGCTTAATTGCCATGGGAACAGGGGCAGCTTATCTGTACTCAACTGCAGTCACTTTTTTTCCTGATTTATTTTCCACTCCTCAACCTGTTTACTTTGAGACCGCCGCTAGCATCATTACCTTAATTCTCCTTGGTCGATACTTAGAATCAGTCGCTAAAGGTAAAGCTAGTCAAGCCATCAAAAAACTCTTAAATCTTCAAGCCAAGAAAGCCATTGTTCTAGTTAAAGGCCAAGAAAAAGAAATTGATATCTCAATGGTTAAAGTTGGTGACCATTTAGTGGTCAAACCCGGTGCTAAAGTACCGGTCGACGCCATTGTTATTAAAGGTCAGTCTTATCTAGATGAATCCCTGGTTACCGGTGAGTCAAAGCCGGTTAAAAAAAACAAAGATGATAAAGTTATTGGCAGTACTATTAATAAACAAGGTTTATTAATCATTGAAGCCTCCAGTGTTGGTCAAGATACCTTACTATCCCAGATAGTCAAACTGGTTAACGAGGCCCAAGCTTCCCAAGCTCCCATTCAAAAACTAGCCGATAAAATTTCTTCAATATTTGTTCCCAGTGTCATCTTAATCGCTATCTTAGCTTTTCTTGTTTGGTATTTTGTCTTAGGTTTAGCTTTCAGCCCTTCATTAGTTATTGCTATCACTATCTTAATTGTCTCCTGCCCTTGCGCATTGGGTTTAGCCACTCCAATCTCTATTATGGTCAGTACCGGTAAAGGAGCCGAAAACGGAGTCTTGATTAAAAACGCTGAAAAACTACAACTAGCCGGCCAGATCGAGACTATTGTCTTTGATAAAACCGGCACTTTAACTCAAGGTAACTTTGCTGTCACCGACATAATTCCAGCCGACATCAGCCCTAAATGGAGCTCTAATGACATCCTAAAACTATCAGCCTCCTTGGAGCTTGGCTCAGAACATCCAATAGGAGAGGCTATTGTCAGTAAAGCCAAACTATTAAAATTAACTCTAGATAAGCCTATTGATTTTCAAAATATTGAAGGTTTAGGTGTCAGTGGTAAAGTGGGGAACTCAAATATTCTTCTGGGTAATCTTAAACTAATGGAGCAAGAAAAAGTAACTAGATGTTCCACCTTAGATGATAGTATCCAAAAGCTAGCTGAACAAGGTAAAACCATTGCCTACTTAAGTATCAATCAAAAAACTGTTGGCGCTCTAGCCTTAGAAGACGAACCCAAACCAAGCGCGGAAGCTGTTGTCAGTGCCTTACAGCAAAAAAATCTAGCCGTTTGGATGATTACCGGTGATAACCAGCCGACCGGTGAAGCCATTGCCCATAGACTTGGGATTAAAAATATTATGGCCAATGTCTTACCCAAGGATAAAGTTGCTAAAGTCAAAGAACTTCAGCAAAGTTCAAAAGTAGTGGCTATGGTAGGAGATGGAGTCAATGACGCTCCAGCCTTAGCCCAAGCAGAAATTGGTATTACTATGGCCACTGGCACTGATGTAGCGATCGAGGCTGGAGATGTTACTTTGCTTCGTGGAGATCTAAACTTAATCGAAAAAGCCATTAATTTATCTCAAAAAACCCTAACTAACATCAAACAAAATTTATTTTGGGCTTTTGGATACAATGCCTTACTAATTCCAATTGCTGTCGGTGTCTTAAAACCAGTCGGAGTCACTATCTCACCTATCTTTGCCTCCGGGGCCATGGCTTTTTCATCTCTTTCAGTTGTTTTAAATGCCTTAAGACTAAAAAGGATCAAGCTATAACCTTATAGGGGTTGATACTTTCAAGTCTCTCTAGCGATCGTTTTTGTAAACTCAATATTTTGAGCGGGAGACGAGATTTGAACTCGCGACCTTCTGCTTGGGAAGCAGACGCTCTACCAACTGAGCTACTCCCACCTTAATACCACAATTCTAACCCAACTAGGGGACTAGATTCAATTCAAGACTTAAAAAGCTATCGAACTGGGATCTTAAGCACCATGCCTTTTTCAATCACGTTAGCATTACTAACTTGATTTACATTAGCTTCATAGATCGAAGTCCAAGCATAGCCATCACCATACGCTCTGACCGCAATATTCCAAAGAGTGTCACCTGCGACTACTACATGTTGATTAACAATATTGCTTTCATTGTTTACCATCATAGCTTCATCAGCGACTGCTGGTTTCTTACTCTCAATAGCAATTTGAGCTGTTTTTGGAATGACTAACTCCATTCCTTCAGTGATTTGACTAGGATTGACGATCTGGTTTTCTTGAGCAATATTTACCCAGTTATAGCCTGAATCATAATATTTCAGAGCGATTGACCAAAGATGTTCACCCTTAGCCACTACGTGTGTTTTTGGTAAGCCCTGAGGAACCAACTGGCCATTTTCTTCGATCAAAGTGACACCTTCTTGGGCCATTTGATCTTCTGTAGCTATCTTATTCACTCCGGAAAAGTAGTTGTAGATTAACACACCCACTACGATTACCACTAGAGCTCCTAAAACTGTGCTTATCAATGACTCGTTCATTCTCAAACCCTTTAGTATGCGCCTTAAACTTGTCTGATTATTATCAACTGTTTTCATTTATTTCTGCCTCCTTTCTGGGCAGAAATTCAGCGGACCCGACCGGACTTGAACCGGCGATCTCATCCTTGACAGGGATGCGTGTTAACCGACTACACCACGGGTCCTTAACCTGCTTATAATAACAGAGGTGGTAACTCCAGTCAATCAGAAAAAAAGATATATCTGTAAAAAAACAATATTTACTCACATGAAAAAATCGTGAAACCAGTATTTATCCAAACTGACCCTTAAAACTTCAGACTACTTCTGTTAAAATAATCCAATGAGTCAGATAAATGTTAAACATGTCGCCAAGCTGGCTAACTTACCTGTTTCCCCGAAGGAAGAAGCTCTCTTTACTGAGCAGTTCGAGCAAATTATTAGCTACATTGACACTTTAAATAAGGTCGATACCTCAAAAGTCGAGCCAACTTATCAGACTTTAGATAATCAAATCAATATCTTAAGAGTTGATAAGATTGAACCAAGCTTAACCCAAAAACAAGCATTATCTCAGGCTCCAAAAACCCTTAATGGATATTTTCTAACTCAAGACGTTTTTTCATCCAAGAAAACCATTAACTCAGCGATCGTTAAATCTAGAAAAAAAATAGACTCTTCCAATGCCATCTTAACCAAAGTTGATTCAAAAGGAACGGTAGGACACAAGGATCTTTTTTGCACCAAAGATATCGAAACCACTGCTGGCTCAAACGTCTTAGCTGACTTTAAACCACCATACTCAGCCACAGTAGTTAAACTACTAGAAGAAGCCGGCCTTAAAACCAAGTACAAGCTCAACCAAGATGCTTGGGGACATGGCTCTAGCGGCGAAAACTCCGATTTTGGACCAACTACCAATCCATATAATTCTTCCAAGGTACCCGGAGGCTCGTCCAGTGGTAGTGGAGCCGCTCTAGCTTCAGGTGAAATTGATCTTGCCACCGGAACAGATACTTGTGGCTCAATCAGAATGCCTTCAGCCTACTGTAACTCAACCGGTATTAAGCCCAGTTACGGCGCAGTTAGTCGCTATGGTGTCATTGCCTTTGCCAGTAGTCTAGATTGCCCAGGTCTGATGGCCAGATCAGCCACTAAGCTTAGAAAAGCATTCAATTTAATCTACAAAGCTGACCAACGGGATGCCACTTCACAAAGTCAACAAAGAATAAGTTCAGCTAAAACCAAACCCGTTAAAACAATCGGCCTTCCCAAAGAATTCTTAGCCAAAGGTATTAATAAATCAGTCAAGCAACTTATCTTAGATGCAGCCGATCTTTTCAAGAAAAACGGCTATAAAGTGGTAGATATCTCCCTACCTCATGCCGAGTACGGAGTAGCTGCCTATTATATTATTGCCCCAACCGAAACTTCCAGTAACTTAGCCCGATTTGATGGAGTGCGTTTCGGCAATGATCGAAGTTACTTTGGTGCCGAAGCCAAAAGAAGAATCATGCTAGGTTCATTTGTTTCTTCTTCAGGTTATCACGCCAAGTATTACGACAAGGCCGCGAGAATAAGAACTTTAATTGCTGAAGATTTTTCCAAAGCCTATCAAAAAGTTGATGCTATTTTAGCTCCAGTAACGCCTATTCCTCCTTTTGATCTTGGTGCTAAAGTCGACGACCCGCTTCAGCTTTACCTAATGGATATCTATACCGCCCCAGCCAGTCTCTCAGGCTTACCATCCTTAGCTTTACCTTGTGGTTTTATTGACGATCTTCCGATGGGGATGCAACTTATTGGTCCTCGTTGGACCGAAAATAATCTCTTTGATCTAGCAGAAACTTATCAACAACTTACTAATTGGCATCAACAAAAACCAAAACTATGAAACTGACTCCAGTCATCGGTATGGAAATCCATGCCGAACTAAACACTAAATCAAAAATGTTTTGTGGCTGTAATGCCCATCATTTTAGAATCAAACCAAATACTCACACCTGCCCCGTTTGTCTTGGCCTCCCTGGAGCCTTACCGGTTCCCAACAAGCTGGCTATAGATTTCACTATTATGACTGGCTTGGCCTTAAACTGCCAGATAGCCAATGTTAGCAAGTTTGACCGAAAACATTATTTCTACCCCGACCTTCCCAAAGGCTACCAAATCTCACAATACGATCAACCATTTTGCCATCATGGTTACCTTACCTTAAGCTCAGATAAAAAAATTAATATCACCAGAGTTCACCAGGAAGAAGACACCGGCAAACTGATTCACAAGACCATTAAGGGGACTAAAGTTTCCCTAGTTGATTTTAATCGCTCGGGTGTGCCATTAATGGAAATAGTCACCGAACCTGACATCAACTCAGCTAAGGAAGCCAAAGAATTCTTAAAGAGTTTAAGAGACATTGTCAGAGCCTTAAAAGTTAGTAGCTGTGACATGGAAAAAGGCTCGATGAGACTAGAAGCTAACATTTCTCTGAAGCCTTCGCCTAAACCCTACAAAGTTGAAGTTAAAAACTTAAACTCCTTTAGATTTGTCGAGCAAGCCATAAACTTCGAACTGGAACGTCAAACCAAGTTACTTGAAAAGGGGATTACACCCAAACAAGAAACCAGAGGTTTCGACTCTAAAACCAAAACCACTTTTTCTCAACGATCTAAAGAGGCCGCCGAAGACTATCGCTATTTTCCTGAACCGGACATCCCTCCAATTGTATTAACAGATTCTGAAATAGACATAATCAGAAGAAAACTACCCAAACTGCCGGATCAGCAAGTTAAAGACTTAAATCTCCCAGAAAATACCGCCAAGTTGCTAGTTAAAAAACCTCAAAACTTAGAAACCTTTAAAACAAATCTAGCTAGCGCTGTCAAACATGGTCTAACCGCCGAAAAACTAGCTAACTTTATCATTAATCAGAAAATTGACATCTCTAAACCAATAAAACCTCAGCTTCTTGCTCTAACTCGACCAAACACCATCAAGGATTCTGTACTAAAGGATGTAATTAAAGAAAATCCCGATGTAGTTAGAAAGTACCAGGACGGTAAAACCAATGTCATCGGTTTCTTAGTCGGTCAAGTAATGAAAAAAACTCAAGGTAAGGCAGATCCGAAGCTTGCCCAGAAATCACTTCTTAAACACCTTCAAGGTCCAACCTTGAAGGTAAATTAATCCAACATATAATTACTAATTATCTTTAAATCTTCTTCTTGTTTTTCAACAAAATCTTTATAGCTTAATTGCTTGTATTCTTCTTGATAAATACTTAAGACATCTTGAGTCTTTAACCATGTTTGATTAGTAAAACCTAAGTAATTGGCATAACTCGAATATTGATAACCTTCAAGGTCCAACCTTGAAGGTAAAATATTTTCAGGATTTCTATGAATGTACTTAGTTAAGTACACAAGTTGCTCATTAGAATCCACCAAAACAGCTTTATAGTTTCCCTCAAACAATGGACCTCTTCTTTTATAACGTGTATTAAAATACAAAGAGTACTTAGTCCCCATTGAATGCATAAAATCTCTAATTAAAGTTTTCTCAGTTTGATGAAGTAGTAAGTGATAATGATTAGGCATTAAACAATAAGCAGCTAATTTAATTTGATCAAAAAAGTTATTTAAACGTCTGGATGGTGATACCTTCAAGGTTGGACCTTGAAGGTCAGACGGTGATAAGTATAGCTTTAAGTAAAACAAAAACATTTTGTAGTCCTTAAGGTCTGTAAAAATCTGTTGTTTCCCAACTCCTCGATTGTAGATGTGATAATAGCGATTGCCTTTATAAATTTTAACAATATTCTTAGCTGGCATATCCAAATTAATTATATATCGTTAACCTTCAAGGTCCAACCTTGAAGGTTGTCCAAGAATGACACAAAATCACTTCTTGAAAAACTGTCCTCAAGGCAATAAGATGGGGTAATGCAGGACTTCACTCACCTTCACGTTCATACCGAGTTTTCACTTTTAGACGGACTCTCTCACATCGACAAGCTACTTTTAAGAGCCCAAAAGCAGAAAATGAAATCATTGGCTATTACAGATCATGGGGTAATGTATGGAGCCGTCAAGTTCTACAATGCCGCCAAAGCCATGGATATTAAGCCCATCATCGGTGTTGAAAGCTACTTAACTACTCACGATCATACTGACAAAACTCCTGGTGTTCAAAAGCAAACCTATCACCAACTCTTACTTGCCAAAAATGACACTGGTTATAAAAACTTAATGAAGCTAACCAGTATTGCTCACTTAGAAGGTTTTTACTATCGTCCACGATACGATTTTAAAACTTTAGAAAAGTACTCAGAAGGTTTAGTAGCTACCTCCTCTTGTTTACAGGGCATCATCCCTCAGTTTATTCTTCAGGAGCAAGATAAAAAAGCAATTGAATATTGTAAGTATTTCTCAAAGCTTTTCAAGGATGATTTTTATCTTGAACTCCAAAAACATCAAAATCTTCCTGAGCAGGATAAAGTCAACAAAAAACTAATTGAATTTTCGCGCCTCCTGGGGATTCCTGTAGTTGCCTCAAACGATGTCCATTACGTTGAACCTGAAGATGCCAAGGCTCAAGACGCCCTGTTGGCCATTCAAACCAAAACCACTCTGAATGACGAGAACAGAATGACCATGATCGACTCCCCCGGCTTTTATTTAAAATCAGGTGACGAGATGCTAGATCTTTTCCCTGATCAAAAAGATGCCCTCAAAAACACCATGGCTATCGCTGAAAAATGCAATGTCGATATTCCCACTGGAAAATGGATCTTACCAAACTTTCCTCTACCAAAAGGCTACAGCTCAACCGATAAATATTTCCGAGACTTCAGTAATCAGGGTTTAAGGCAACGCTTTAAAAAAATCACTAAAGAAATGCAGCAAAGACTTGATTATGAGCTTGATATTATTATCAACAAAGGCTTCTCTACTTATTTCTTGATCGTTGCCGATTTCGTTAACTGGTCAAAGAAAAACAAGATTCGAGTCGGTCCGGGCAGAGGCAGTGTAGCCGGCTCTCTCGTGGCCTACGCAATGAGAATAACTTCCATCGATCCCTTGGAGCACAACATACCTTTTGAGAGATTCATGAATCCACAGCGACCCAGTCCTCCTGATATTGATCTAGATTTCGCCGATGATCGTCGTGATGAAGTTATTGAATATGTTTCCAATAAATACGGTAAAGATAGAGTAGCCCAAATTATCACTTTTGGTACCATGGAAGCCAGAGGGGCTATTAGAGATATTGGCCGAGTCCTTGGTTTACCATACTCAGATCCAGACAAAATTGCCAAGTTAATTCCAGTTGGTTTCTCCATAGAAGAAGCCTTAGTCAATGTTCAAGAACTCCAAGAATTCAACCGTCAAGACAAATTCAGAGAACTGCTAACCTTAGCTAAAAAAGTCGAGGGCACTTCAAGACATGCTTCAACCCACGCTGCCGGGGTTGTCATCGGGGATAAACCACTAACAGAGTACACTCCGCTTCAGCTTGAAAGTAAAAATGACCGAGTCACCACTCAATACGACATGTACTCACTTGATTGTAATATCGACCCAAACGCTATTGGCCTCTTAAAGATAGATTTTCTGGGCCTTAGAAACTTAAGCACCCTTCAAAACTCAATCGATTATACTTTCGAGCAAAGAAAAATTAAGGTTGATATGTCCGAGCTTCCATTGGACGATAAAAAAACCTACAAACTTCTAACTAGTGGCCAAACCATTGGAATCTTTCAGCTAGAATCAAGCGGGATGAAGCGAGTTGCTAGACAACTTAAACCTAATAGATTTTCAGATATTACTGCTATGGTCGCTCTCTATCGCCCCGGTCCGATGGATCTAATTGATGATTTCATTAAAGGTAAACTCAATCCCAAAACCATCAAATATCCACATGACGACTTAAAACCTGTCTTAGAGGAAACATACGGCATCGCTGTTTATCAGGAACAAGCCTTATTAATCGCCAACGTCATGGCTGGCTACTCACTGGGCGAAGCTGATATCTTGCGTAGAGCTATTGGAAAAAAGAAGCACTCGATCATGGATAAGGAAAAAGTAAAGTTCACTAAAAGAGCCATAGATAAGGGCTATACCAAACAAATTGCTGAAAAAATCTGGAGCTACATCGATAAATTTGCTGGCTATGGATTCAACAAGGCTCACGCCACAGCCTATGCCATGATTGCCTATCAAACTGCTTATATGAAAGCTAACTACCCAGTCGAATTTATGACGGCTCTATTGACTGCTGAATCGAATAACAAGGATAAAATCCCCATAGCTGTTGGAGAATGTAAAAGAATGAACATCACGGTCTTACCACCCGACATTAATCAGTCAGGTATTGACTTCACTATTATCAAAGACAAAAATTCTCTAAATGATCAAGCCATCAGGTTTGGTCTGTCAGCCATCAAAAATGTTGGTACAAAAGCTATTTCTGCTATCTTGATTTCAAGGAAAAAAGGCAAATATTTAAGTCTCACCGATTTCTGTCGACGTGTTGACCAACAAAAGGTAAACAAAAAGGTTCTTGAGAGTTTAATCCAAGTCGGTTGTTTTGACGAGTTTGGTAACAGAGCTCAATTACTATTAGCTGTAGAAGATATACGTCAAAATGCTCAAAAACATCAAACTCAACTTACTAGCCCTCAGCAGTCCTTGTTTAAAGCCTCATTATCTAGTCTTCAGAAACCACAGGATAACTTGCCTGAGGCTGAAGAGTTAAATAAAACTGACTTACTCTCTTTTGAAAAACAGCTGCTAGGTTTTTACTTAACCGATAATCCCTTGGCAGATAGTCTAAACAAAATAAAAGAAATGGTGTCACACCAAATATCAGATCTTGATCCTCAAGTGCATCTAAACCAAACAGTTACTTTAGGCGGAGTCTTAAAATCAGTCAAAAAAATCTTAACTAAAAAAAATAACTCAGAAATGGCTTTTGCCACTCTTGATGATGAAACAGCCAATATTGAAATGGTTATTTTCCCAAACCTTTATGCTGAAACAAAAGAATTTTGGGTAACCGATGAACCAATTTTAGTTACCGGTAAAGTAGATTTTAAAGATAGGCTAGCTTTAATCGTTGACTCAGCTGTTCAACCAAGCGGCGAGGAGTTATCAAAAAAAACACCCAGTCCTAAGTCAAAAAACTACTCAATTAATCTGCAAAAAGATTCTCCCAAAGCCAGTCTGGTTAAGATAAACCAACTACTTCAAGCTAATCAAGGCGGTGATACAGTCTTTATTAAACTTAAAAATGGTCATGAAACCTCCAAAACCATCCAGATTCCCTACACCGTTAATTTAAAGACTATCAGAAACGAAATCGAAAGAATTATAAAACCTATTAACGGTATCCTAGTTGAAGTCTGAGTAGAATCTAGTATAATCCACTGATTATGGCAATAAAAATCAAACACAACGAAACAGAGTTTAAAGTGGGCGACAAAGTTCAAGTTAAACACACCTTTAGGGAACAGGATAAAGTTTTATCTCAAACCTTTGAAGGCTTAGTTATTGCCATTAAAGGTAGGGAAGAAGGCACAACCTTTACCGTCAGAAAAATTTCAAACGATGCTATTGGCGTCGAAAAAATCTGGCCCTTACACTCACCCAGTATTCAAGACATAAAAGTGATCCGTTCAGGAAGTGTTCGTCGAGCTAAGCTCTATTATCTTCGAGACAAAAAAGGTAAAGAAGCCTTAAAAGTTAAGTAACTTCAACTTAACCAATTTATCTGTTAAAATACCTTATCGCGGGCCGTTTCAGCCCAAGGCTGATGAGCCTTTGGCTCAAGCTCAATATTGAAAATGTATTATACATATTTTATAGAAAGCCAAAGAAATTATAAAGTTTACGTAGGCTACACTAATAAAAAGCCTCTGGAAAGATTAAAGGACCATAATTCGGGAAAAAACAAATATACAAATAATAATAAACCTTTCAAATTATTGTATTATGAAGAGTTTAATTGTAAGCAGGACGCAATGTTAAAAGAAAAATTCTACAAAACTGGGTTTGGAAAAAGAATAAAAAAGGCTATAATATCAGAAGTCGCGGGCCGTTAGCTCAGTCGGTAGAGCATCTGCCTTTTAAGCAGAGTGTCACAGGTTCGAGTCCTGTACGGCTCACATTTTTCAGGCCCCATCGTCTAGTGGCCTAGGACATCAGGTTTTCATCCTGAAAACCGGGGTTCGATTCCCCGTGGGGTCACAAATTCGTGATAAACTTAATCAGTATGTCTCTTAAATTTTCCACCATGATTCCACTAAAGACTACTGCGCCGAATTTTTCTCTACCAGACCTAAATGGAACAATTGTCTCACTTAATGATTTTAATAAAGCTAAAGCCTATCTCATTGCGTTTATCTGTGTTCACTGTCCATACATTAAACATCTAGAAAAAGAGTTTTCAGTCATGGCATCTGAATATCAAGAAAAAAATGTAGCTGTTATTGCTATTAATAGTAATGATCCCAATTACGATCCAGAAGACAGTCTTGAGGGAATGAAGAAACAGGCTACGGGTAATAATTTTACTTTTCCATATTTAGTTGATGATCTCCAAAAAGTAGCTCAAGCATACCAAGCTGTTTGCACACCAGATTTTTTTGTCTTTAATCAGAATAAAAAATTAGTTTATCGTGGCCAATTTGATGATAGTCGCCCGGGTCAAGGTCGCCCCAGTGGGGAACACCTAGAAGCTGCTTTAAATTCTGTTTTAAATAATCAACCAGTGCTCGAAAATCAAAAGCCTAGCTCAGGCTGTAGTATTAAATGGAAACCAGGCAACGAGCCAGTGTAAGAGGGTTAAACTTCAAACTTGTGGGGCCACATTTGGAAAAATAATTAAGAGGCTATGGTATGATCTCCTGATGCCAGAAAGAGAAAACGAAAGCAAGCCAGATGGATATGGTGAATATCTAATTTACTGTCAAGGTTATTTTTTTGGATTTAAAGTAGAGAGCTTAAGTGATGTTAATTTAGCCATAACTAATAAGGTGATAAGTGGGATGACAATAGAAACTCAAGAAACTTTCTTAAAAGGAGCAGAAGATGGTGATTGTGAAAGAGTAAACAATATGGCTATGACAAAAAATCCAATTTTAAGCTAGATATTAACTACTTTTTGAGTCAAGACTACTCCACAACGCCAAACAACCATAAGATTTATACGGACTCCATTTGCCAACAATTTTGTTGATTTGTTTCTCGGTCGGCTTATTCTTAAAGCCATAAATTTTTTCTAAACCCTTTCTTAAACCTAAATCCCCATGAGAGAAAACATCTTCTCTACCCAACGTAAAAATTAAAAACATTTCAGCTGTCCAGTTACCAATCCCTTTGACTTTTGTAAGCTCTTCTATTACTAGTTCATCATCTAGTTTTTGTAGATTAGTTAATCTAACATTTTTATCTTTCACTTTTAGAGCTAAATCTCTTACATATCTAGCTTTAGCCCACGACATCCCAACATCTCTTAACTCTTGCTCAGAAAATGATAGAACTCTATCTGGATTAATTTGTTTTCCCTCAAATAAGTCAACAAAACGTTTAACTATCGCTAGAGCTGCCTTTCCGGCCAATTGTTGAGAAATAATTTCACAACATAGATTCTTAAAAAAACTACTTGAGTTCTTAGGTTTCTTAAGTCTCTTCAACTCCATCTTTTTAATTACCTGATAAATCTTAGGATCAACTTCCTTAAGGTGAGTTAAAATTTGACTACTTCGCATGCCATTACTCTAACATAGTTAATAATTCATTCACAAAATTTGCATTTTGCTATAATCAAGTCATGAAATCCATAAAGTCATTATTTATGCTAGGTATCTATCTCTGGCTCAGGTTTGACCCAGTTATCTGGTTAGCTTTCAGAAACGACTGGCGTCCACGCCATGATTTTATGAGTAATATGTTTGGTGAAAAAGACACCGACATTTTTTTTATTAAAAGAGGTAAACTAGTCGAAAAAAGAAGAAAGAAACATACACCAATCTTACCTTCTCATGTAAATAAGCTAGTCGCTAAATTTTTAGCGATCAGTACAGATACCAAAAAAAATCTACAGATCAGAGCAAAAATTATTGAAAAACTATTATTTTGGGTGACAGACTCCGAAATAAATAGAACTAATATTAACAGCTACCAAACTAGAACAGTTATTGTCGAAGCCCTCTTAGGCTCTCTCTTTCAAAATGCCCTAAGCGAAGAAACAGACTTAATCTTAGAAAACTTCAACAAAATTGTCTTTTCAAGAATAACTTATATCGGTTCTAAAGGTGAACAATCACCCATTGTGCACGATGCGATTATTTCAGGCGTCGGCCGAGTCTTAACCTCGCACTTTAATGAAATAACCCGTTTAAGAGACGAGAAACTAGAAAAACTAACTGTGATTAAAATGATTAAAGAAATCCAAAAAGCGAAAAAAGACACCGGTTCGTTAGCTTTCTCGGCTGACATAGACAGAAAAGGCGACCAATTCAGAAATAAATACCCACTCTCAAATAACCAAGCCAAGTCCTTGTTTAAAATATTAAAACATTATCAGTTTTCAGCTTGGCCAGACTCAAGAGCCGAAGCTGTGAGTTTACTTGAAAGCATGGAAAAACAACTAGGCTTTGATTTGTCCGAAACTTTTAACTAATTACTGAGTCTTTAAATAATTAAATTAATTGTTATAATACATATGTTGTGTGTAGAATTATATTTACACATTCTCAAGAAAAAAATAAACTTGACATGTGATTAACAAACTTGTTAATCTTAATCATAGATCATGACTGAACTACATATATCTATATCGGCTCAGCCGATTTTTACTTTGGGCGGTTTTGAGTTTACCAACTCAATGCTTGTCAGTTTAATTGTCAGTTTTATATTGATTTTAGTTGGTTATCGATTTTCGAAATTAATCAAGCGACGCAAAAAAACAGGGTTTGTTCTCTTTATCCAAACCATCCTTGAATCTCTTTACGAATTCGTCTCTTCAATTACCCCGCACCAAGCGGGGAAATTTTTTCCTTTAATTGCCTCAATATTTTTATTTGTCTTGCTATCTAACTGGGCCGGTTTACTACCAGGCGCGGAAACAATTGGCTTACTGAAAGACGGCTATCACATACCTTTGTTTCGTGGCGGTACCGCTGACTTAAACAGTACTTTGGGTATCGCTCTATTTGCTGTCTTTATGATTCAAGTTGAGGGCTATCGAAGTTTAGGAGCCAAGTACTTTAAAAAATTCTTCGATCTATCAAATCCTATGAACTTATTCGTCAGTTTCTTAGAGTTAATCAGCGAAATCTCAAAAATCATGTCTTTTGCTTTCAGGTTATTTGGTAATATCTTCGCCGGAGAAGTCTTGCTAGCGGTCATCGCTTTCTTGTTTCCACTCTTTCTACCATTACCATTTATAGGCATGGAAATATTTGTGGGCTTTATTCAAGCCTTAGTTTTTGCTACTCTTACCCTAGTCTTTATTAACATAGCTACTACTAGTCATCATTAATTAATTATAGTTAAAAGGAGGTCAACATGGCCGCAGAAATCGCTGCAGAAGCAGCCAATCAAGCTATACAAGTAGCTTCCAGCAATGTAATCGCCGGTCTGACTATCGCTATTGGCGGTATTGGTCCAGCTATTGCTATTGGATTAATAGTCAGCAAGGCCTTAGAGTCAATCGGAAGGAATCCTGAAGCATCTTCAAAGATTCAAACCGTCATGATTTTAGGTGTCGCTTTTGCTGAAGCTATTGCTATCTATTCATTAGTAGTCGCTTTAATATTAAAATTTGTCTAAATCAAAATGTCTATACAATGGTACCAATTACTATTTCAGATAATTAACTTTGGCGTCTTAGTTTTTCTATTGAATCGGTTTATGTACAAACCGATAATCACAATTATCAAACAGCGTAATAGAAAAATCGAAGACTCGATTAAAGCAGCCGAAGCTTCTTTGAAAGAAAAGGCCAAACTTGAAGAAATCAAGAAAAAGGCTATTCAAGAAGCTGAAAAAGAAGCTGTTTCAATTATCGATAAAGCTAAAAAGCTAGCCGATACGGAGAGTAAAGATATAATTGATCAAGCTAGTGAACAAGCCAAACTAGAGGTTGATAAAAAGTTTGTAGCTATGTCTGATAAGCTAGCTGATCAAGAAAAAAATATCACCTTGAAAATCACTGATCTGGTTATCAAGGCTACCTCAAAAGTATTAAAAGGTAGCTTGACCGATAAAGAACAAAAACAGATTATCGATCAAGAGATCAAAAAGCTGAAAAAAATTAAATGAAATCTGATCACCAAGTCAATGCTATTGTTGAAGGTATCTTAAGTTATCTTCAAGAAAAGAAATCTCTGGATTTATTGCCAGAAGTAGCTGATCAGCTAGTCAAACAAAGCTGGGTCAGGTTTGATCCACATCTGGCTACCGTTACCTCCAGAGTAAAACTAAATAAAACACAGCTATCTGAGGTAACTAAGATCTTGTCAACCAAATATGATCAACCAATCAGAATTAAAAATCTAATTGACAATAAAATTGTGGCCGGTTTTAAAATTTCTATAGCCGGAGAAATCATTGACGGTACAGTTGATAAAAGATTAAAAGATTTAAAACAAGAAATAATTTATGACTGATATCAAAGCCTCACTTTCCAAAAAAATAGACTCCTTTACCCCTACGTTAAGGAAAAAATCTATCGGTAAAATTGTCTCTATTGGAGATGGTGTGGCCATTGTCAGTGGTTTAGCCAATGCCATGATGAGTGAAATCTTAGACTTTCCCAATAAAACTCAAGGCATGGTCTTAAATCTTGATAAACACTCGGTTGGAGTAGTTATCTTGGGAGACAGTAACCACTTAGTTGAAGGTGACGAAGTCTCGACCACTGGTAAGGTTTTACAAATTCCAGTCGGCGAAGAGCTAATAGGCAGGATTATTACTCCTTTAGGAAAACCGCTAGATGGCAAACCAACTCCAAAAACCAAAAAATCATACCCAATTGAAAAAATCGCTCCAGGCGTTATCACTCGTGAAAAAGTATCCGAACCTGTTCAAACCGGTGTCACCGCTATCGACTCAATGATCCCCATTGGTCGGGGTCAAAGAGAACTGATTATTGGCGATAGAGCTACCGGTAAATCAGCCATTGCTACCACCACTGTTATCAATCAAAAAGGTAAAAACTTAATCTGCGTTTACGTTGTCATCGGACAAAAAGCCGCCTTTACAGCTCAACTAGTCGAAACCCTTGAAAAATACAAAGCCTTAGATCACTCAATAGTTCTAGCAGCCAATGCCTCAGATGCTGCTGCCTTGCAGTATCTAGCCCCTTATGCTGGCGTGGCAATCTGCGAATATTTTGCTGACCTTGGTAAGGATGCCTTGATTATTTACGATGACCTATCCAAACACGCTTGGGCTTATCGTGAGCTATCCTTGATGCTAAAAAGACCTTCCGGTCGCGAAGCCTATCCTGGCGATGTTTTTTATCTTCATTCCCGTTTACTTGAAAGAGCCATTAAGCTAAACAAGAAAAATGGCGGAGGCTCGATTACCGCTTTACCAATTATCGAAACCCAGGCTGGCGACCTTTCTGCTTATATTCCAACTAACGTAATCTCGATAACTGACGGACAAATTTTCTTAGAATCAGATCTATTTAATGCCGGTATCAGACCAGCTATTAACGCTGGCCAGTCTGTTTCAAGAGTTGGTGGTGATGCTCAAATTAAAGCTATGCGCCAAGTAGCTGGCAAACTCAGAATGGAGTTAGCTCTCTTTAGGGAACTAGCCGCTTTTGCCCAATTCTCATCCGATCTCGATCCGGTTACCAAGGCTCAACTTGATCGTGGTACTCGTATTACTGAAGTATTAAAGCAAGGCTGGGACACACCCATGTCAGTTGAAGAACAAGTTGTCATAATTTGGGCCGTCACTAATAACTATCTTGATCACACACCTGTTGACAAAGTCAAGGAATGGCAAAAAGAGTACGTTAAATACATCTTCTCGACGAAAGCGGACTTAATCAAAGACATTAAAAAAGAAAAAATGCTTTCCGATAAATCAATTAAACAGCTTGAAAAAGCCACCACTAAGTTTAATCAACAACACCCAGACTTATATCTTCAAGAAGAAGACGATCAGGAAACTGATAGTCAGACAAACAAGGACTCAAAATGAGCTCAACTCAAATTATCAAAAGAAGAATAAAGTCTAGCAAAAATATTGCTCAGATTACTAAGGCCATGGAAATGGTCTCGGCCGCTAAAATGAAACGAGCTCAAGATCAAGCTCTATCCTCAAGACCCTACAGCGAAAAAATGGCAGACGTCATTACCGCTTTATCAAAAGTGGCCAAAGATCATGTTGATCATTTTTTACTCAAGGATCCAAGAGCTAACTGGAACCCTGCAGAAGACTTCAACATTCTTATTGTCTTGTACTCTACCGACAAATCACTCTGCGGGGGACTCAACACTAATCTTTTTCGGGGTTTAGAGATCTGGCTTAAGGAACTCAAAACTAAACACGACCTACCACCCAAGATAAAACTATCTTTTGTCAGTATTGGTAAAAAAGCCAAAGAACATGTCTTAAAATCCAACCGCTTCTTAGAAGCAGAATTTCCCAGAATGGGGGACAAGCCTCATTTTCAAGATATCGTGCCAGTTTCAAACATGGTTATTAAAGGCTTTGAAGCTAACAAGTTTCAAATGGCATTCTCAGCCTACATGCAGTTTGTCTCAACCATTAACCAAAAACTAGCCGTCAAGCAACTACTACCGATAGAAACGTCCGGGATTGAGCTTGAAGCCACTAGTGATAATTCTCCTCCACCAATAGATTCTTACCAAGGTGACTACATTTTTGAGCCAGAACCAAACGAAATCTTTAAATTCCTATTACCTCAATATATCGAGCTTCAGCTTTACCACATTCTATTAGAGTCCATAGCTAGTGAACACTCAGCTCGTATGGTGGCTATGAAAAACGCCAATGAAAATGCCATCGACATTGTTCAAGATCTAACCCTAGAGTTTAACCAAGTCAGACAAACCAAAATTACTAATGAAATCTTAGAGGTAACCGGTGCCCGAATGGCTCTGGATTAAATTTAAAAATATTATGAATAAAACAGGTCGCATATCTCAAATTATCTCGGTTATTGTCGATGTTGTTTTTGACAATCACCTACCAAAAATTCTTAATGCCCTTGAACTGACTAAATCGGATGGTACCAAGGTTATTTTAGAAGTCCAACAACACTTAGGTAATCATCAGGTCAGAACTATTGCTATGGATACCACCGATGGTTTAAAAAGGGACATGGTTGTGACAGATACCGGTAAGCCGATCTCTGTTCCAGCCGGAGAAAAAGCTCTTGGTCGAATTTTTAATGTTACTGGTAAGACTATCGACAATCAACCTCAAATTAAAGGGGTTAAACTAACTCCAATTCATCGAAAAGCTCCGAAATTTACCGACCTTGAAGCAAAACCGCAAATGCTTGAGACCGGTATCAAGGTCATCGATTTGATCTCCCCTTTTGCTAGAGGTGGAAAAGTAGCTGCCTTTGGCGGTGCTGGTGTTGGTAAAACTATTATTATTCAAGAATTAATCAGGAATATTGCCGAAGAACACTCAGGACACTCAGTTTTTGCTGGAGTTGGCGAAAGAACCAGAGAGGGCAACGATTTATACACTGAAATGAAAAGCTCTGGAGTGATGAAAAACACCGTTATGGTTTTTGGTCAAATGAACGAACCTCCAGGAGCTCGTCTAAGAGTCGCTCTATCTGCTTTAACCTTTGCTGAGTACTTCCGAGATCAAAAAGGTGAGGATGTCTTGCTTTTTATTGACAACATCTTTAGATTTTCCCAAGCTGGCAGTGAAGTCTCAGCTCTCTTAGGCAGAGTCCCTTCAGCTGTTGGCTATCAGCCCACTCTGGCTTCTGAAATGGCTGCCTTACAGGAGCGAATTACCTCGACCAAAAAAGGTTCGATCACTTCCTTTCAAGCTGTTTACGTTCCAGCCGATGACTACACCGATCCAGCTCCAGTGGCTACTTTTGCCCATCTTGACTCGACTATTGCTCTAGAAAGAGCCTTAGCCGCTCAAGCTTTGTATCCAGCTGTTGATCCATTAACTTCCAGTTCAAAAATGCTATCAGCCGATATTGTTGGAGATGAACACTATCAAGTGGCTAGGGGAGTCCAAAAAGTTCTCCAACGCTACAAAGATCTTCAAGACATTATCGCTATCTTAGGTATTGACGAGTTGTCTGACGAAGACAAACTAACTGTCTCCAGGGCCAGAAAAATTCAACGGTTCCTAACACAACCAATGTTTGTAGCCGAACAATTTACCGGTGCTCCTGGTCGCTACGTTAAAATTGGAGACACCATCAAAGGCTTTAAAGAGATTTTAAGCGGTAAGCATGATAATCTGCCCGAACAAGCTTTCTATATGATCGGCGATATTAAGGAAGCTATCGAAAACGCTAAAAAGATTTAATTTACATGCAATCAAATAAAAAGCTTCACTTAGAGGTAATTACTCAAGAGCAAAAGGTATTTAAAGACGACGTAGACTTGGTTTTAGCTCCTGGCCACGATGGTCAAATCGGCATTCTCCCTGGTCATATCGGACTTTTAACTCAGCTCCAAGCTGGTGAACTTTATATCATCAAAGGGGCTTCAATCACAATTCTCGCGGTCATGAAGGGGCTCTTGGATGTTAACAGTGATAATGTTACTGTTATGACAGACTCTGCTACCCGAGCTGAAGAAATTGATATTGCCAAAGTTGAAGCAGCTAAAGCTAAAGCCGAACAAGCCTTAAAGCAAAAACTCTCAAAGCGAGATTACGCCATTATTCAAAGTGATCTCAGGAAAGCCGTCCTGGAACTCAAAGTGGTCAGAAAACATCGTCATTTCGACCGGTCAACCTTAGGTTAACCATGAACTTAGAACTTGCTCCTGATATCCAAAAATCACTTATTAGAATTCAAAAAAAACTTAAACTCCCTCACATCGAAATAAATCGTATCGTTGCTTTTCGCAGTACCGGTTCCAAAGCTCGTGCCCGAGCTCGTATCTGGGCTTTTCCAAAAATTTGGCAAATGGCCTTGAGTCTAGACCCTCATTACTGCATCGAAGTCATCTCACATCACTTCGATAACCAATCTCCGGATAATCAAAATCGTATTTTAATTCATGAGCTAATGCATATTCCAAAAAACTTTTCCGGTGCCCTATTACCTCATCGAGGTAGAAGCAAAATCGGAATTAACCGAAGATCTGTTGAACAGTTATTCAAGCAATTCAAATCAAAATGATTACTATTCTTCACGGAGATAACTACATAGCTTCAAGAACAGAACTAAATAAAGTTAAAAAAGCTAGCAAGCTTAATGGTAAGACAATTACAGAAGCAGATCTAACTCAAGCTCTTGAATCAAACGCCATGTTTTCTTCAGAGGAAACAGTTATTATCGAAAATCTACTAACTTTACCTCGATCAAAAAACAAACAAAAATTAATCGACATCGTCTTAAAGGCTTCTGACAAACAAATTTATCTTTGGGATAAAAAAGCTATTACTCCAGCTGTTAAAAAGTTATTTAAAAACGCTACTATTAAAGAATATAAACTAACCAAGTTTCTCTACCAGTTCTTAGACTCGATCAGGCCCAATAACCAAACCAATATTCTAAAACTTTTGCATCATACTATGGAAAGTGACGCCGTTGAACTAACTTTCTATCTACTTCACCGTCGTATCAGTCAGCTGATCCAAGCCTTAGATGATCCAAGAAAACTTAGAGGTGCACCATGGCAACTAGGTTCGCTTAAAAACCAAGCTAAGTTATTTAGCCTTGTTCAACTAAAAAACTTTCACCAAAAACTCTTAACTATCGACTATGAAATTAAAACAGGTCAGTCTCCTTTACCTCTAGCTAGTCGACTTGACCTCTTATTTTTAAACATCTAGAATTAAATTCTTGAAAGAATAAAGGAGATTTACATGAAGGCCATCTTAAAAGATAACATATTCAGAGGTTATGATATTAGAGCAAAAGTTCCAAGTGAGCTAAACAATCAAGGGTCTTACGTACTTGGAAGAGCATACGGTACTTTTCTAGCTCAAAATCAAGTTAATCAAATGGCAGCTGTTCATGATAATAGAATCACAAATCCTGTGATTCATAATAAATTTATTAAAGGGGTTATCGACTCGGGTATCAATGTTCTTGATCATGGTTTAGGCATGGTTTATTTAATGTATTTTTCACAATATTATAACCAAGCTAATGGTGGTGTTTCAGTCTCGGCTTCTCACAATCCTAAAGAATACAATGGCTATAAACTAGCTTTGGGTTACTCTCACACATTGGTAACCAATGAGATAATTAAACTTAAAGCTATCGTTAGAAAAGGCAAGTTTGTTAAACCAGAAAAAAAAGGTCTGATTAAAAAACAAAACATCTTACCTTTTTATACTAAAGATCTACTCAAACGTATTCCAGAAAAATTTAACTATAAAATAGTCATTGATGGCGGCAACTGTACTCCCGGCAAATTTATTCCAGCCATCTTAAGAAAATTTGGGTGCCAAGTTATAGAGCAAAATACTAAGCTTGATGGTCGTTTTCCTCTAGGAACTCCAGATCCTACCGAGTCAGAGTACCTTGATCGCCTTGCTAAAGGAGTTATTAAACATAAAGCAGATATGGGCGTTTGTTATGATCCTGATGGTGACAGGATTGGCTTTGTTGATCAAGACGGGAACAAAATCTGGAACGACGTTCTAGTTGCCTTACTATCAAGGGATATTCTAAAACGTCAACCCGGAGCTCCAATCGTTTACAACACCTTGTGTTCCAAAGCTGTCACCGACGTTATTAAGCAGTACAAAGGTAAACCCATTATGTGGTTAACTGGACACTCATTTATTAAAGCTAAAGTTCATGAAGAACAAGCTCCATTTGGTGGTGAACTATCCGGTCATTTTTACTTTTTGGATAACCACTTTGGTTATGATGACGGCTTATTTACTACTTTAAGGCTATTATCAAGTTTAAAAAACTCTAAAGAGTCATTAAAGCAGGCTGTTAAAACTTTACCACAGTATATTTCAAGTCCAGAAATTAAATTGGGACTTCCTGATAAAATCAAGTTCGAATTTATCAGTAATGTCATCGGAAAGGAATTAAAGAAACTATACCCTAAAGCTGAATACGTAGAGATTGATGGGGTCAGAATGGACACCAAGGAGACAATGGCTATTGTCAGAGCCAGTCAAAACGGTCCTTATATCACCATCAAGTACGAAGGCAAAACTCAAGCTCAGTACGATAAACTTAAAGGACAGTTAAGAAAAATTCTCAAATCTCACTCAGAAATTGACTGGAGCTATGGTGTCAACACCAATGCTTTTGATTAATGACCATCAAGCCTTACATTATCGTCCCTAACTTAATCGAACAGCCTACCTGGGGCGGACAATATATCGCCAAGCACAAACAGATTAAAAATAAAGCCATCACTTCAAAAAAAATCGGACAGTCATATGAACTCTATGAGCATACCAACTTATCTCTAAAAAAATCTAGCAAAACAAATCCCACTATCGAAATGGGGGACTCCAAAAATCCTCAACAGGCCAAGCTGTACGCGACCAATGATAAACCACTTCCTATCAACCAGCTAATCAAACAAGATCCTACTAAAGTTTTAGGCTCCAACTCGATTAAACTCTTTGGTCCATCAATGAAAACTCTAGTTAAATATACTCAAGCCAAAGGTAACTCTTATCAAATTCATGTCAAAAAAAAGACAGGCCGTTGGCTTCCTAAGCCCGAATCTTGGTACTTCTTTAAACCTGGTCTAGTCACTTTGGGTGTAAAAGCCTCCACTGATTGGGTGCAGTACCAATCTACTTGCTTTAATATCAGTCAGTTAAGTCTTGATTTAAGCAAGCAAGTTAAATCAAAAACTCTTTCCCTTGAATCAGCCAGAAAAAAACTACAAAGTTTCATCAAAGCCAATAACCCAGAAAAATTTGTAAATAAGCTAAAAATTAAATCCGATCAAGCTATTGATCTATCTAGTTGTGGCATTCATCATTCATGGGAAGAAAATTCTCTCATAACTCCCATTGGTAACATTGTTTATGAGGTTCAAGAGAATGTTTACGACAACTCAAGTACCTTGAGAAGTTTTGACAAAGGCAAGATCAAAGATGATGGTTCAGTTAGAGAGCTTCAGCTAGATGATTATTTCAAGTACATAGACCGCTCTAAAACAGCCAACAATCCCCAATCTCTTTTAGTAAAAACCATAAATATTCCATCCCGGGATGGAATGTACTCGACAAGTAAAATATTCAGGTCGAAATCATACTCGATGAATCAGATTAACTTCAAAGGTACCTATCAAGATCAAACTAAAAACTCTTTTCACCATCTTTTCGTCAAGTCCGGTCAACTAACTCTAAAAACCAATCAAGTGATCTTGACCCTAACATCTGCTTTTTCAGTCTTCATCCCAGCCAGTACCGGTTCATATGAGCTGTTCTCCACCAACTCAGCCGGAAAACCAACCGTTGTCCTCAAAACCTTCATCTAACCTGCAAGGCGTGTCTTTGCAGGTAGATAATCAAGTTAATAAATTATGGTTGTGGTAAAACTAGGCGAATTTTGCTATCCTTAATGAATGAAACATGATCTGCCCTATGTGGTTAATTTCAATGATGTAGATAGAGACGATATTGGTTTAGTTGGCGGTAAGGGAGCTAACTTGGGAGAGATGATCAAGGCCGATTTCCCTGTCCCTCCAGGTTTTATTGTTACTTCAGAAGCTTACTACCATGTTTTAGAGGTAAATAACTTAAGGCCAAAGATCAAAGAACTTATTTCAAGTGTTGACGTTCACAACCCCAAGAGTCTTAATAGCGTTTCTCGACAAGTTAAAAAACTAATTTTACAAGCAGAAGTACCTGAAGCCTTGGCTTTAGAAATTATCAAAGCTTATCTTAAGCTTGGTAGAGGTAGTAATCAAACTCTTGTTGCCGCTAGATCATCAGCTACTGCCGAAGACTTACCAGACGCTTCATTTGCCGGCCAGCAGGAAACATATTTAAATGTACAAGGTGAGGCTAATTTAATTCAAAAAGTTAGAGCTTGTTGGGCTTCTCTTTTTGAAGCCAGAGCTATTTTCTATCGCTCTGAAAAAAACTTTGATCACTTCAAAATAGGTATAGCTGTACCAGTTCAAAAAATGGTTCAAAGCGATGTTTCCGGCATTATGTTCACCGTTAATCCTGTCACAAATGATAAAAACCAAATTGTTATCGAAGCTATTTGGGGCCTTGGTGAAATGATTGTTCAGGGAGCTTACACTCCGGATCATTACCTAGTTCAAAAAAATACCTGGAAAATACTCCAAAAACAAGTTAATGCTCAGACAAAGATGCTCACTTTATCCTCAGGAAAAAACAAAGAAATCAAAGTCAAAAAATCTCAGGTCAACCAAGCTAAGATGACAGATGAGCAGTTTCTAACCCTAGCTAAGCTTGGTCATAAAATTCAACAACATTATTTTTTCCCTCAAGACATTGAGTGGGCTATGGAAAAAAATGTTCTATATATTGTCCAATCTCGCCCAGTCACAACTATTGATTTCTCAAAAGAGAAAAAACAGACTATCAAAACGTCTTCATTAAAGAAAATACTCTCTGGCGATCCGGCCAGTCCGGGCATGATCACCGGTTACGTTAGGCTATTAAAAACAGCTAAAGAAATTAACAAGATTCAACCTGGTGAGATCTTAGTCACCGACATGACCACTCCTGATTTTGTTCCGGCTATGAAAAAAGCCGCGGCCATTGTCACCAATAAGGGCGGTCAAACCTCTCACGCTGCTATTGTTTCAAGAGAGCTTGGAGTTCCTTGTATCGTTGGGACCGAAAACGCCACTAATCTCTTAAAAAACGGCACAGTTGTTACTGTCAATGGCAAAACCGGAGAAGTCTTTTTATCAGACTCTAGTAAAATTCTAACTAAGAAAATTAAACCTGACAAAGACGTTAAAGCACCACTAAAAAAATACTCAAAAAAAGAACTTGAACCTGACTTAATCCCTACAATTACTAAGATATATGTAAACTTAGGCGAGCCTGAACTAGCCGCTCCCATTGCTCAAAAAAACGTCGATGGCGTTGGTTTACTACGAGCCGAGTTTATGATTGCTGAAATGGGCACTCACCCAAAAAAATTAATACACGATAACAAGTCTGAACAATTCACTTCTGGTTTAGTTAAAGGTATGGAAAAGTTTTGCAAAGCCTTTTATCCTCGGCCGGTTGTTTATCGAGCCACTGACTTTAAAACCAACGAGTATGCCAACTTAATCGGGGGCAAACAATACGAACCTGAAGAACCAAATCCCATGTTGGGTTATCGAGGTGCTTATCGGTACATTAAAGACCAACGTGTCTTTAATCTAGAATTAAAAGCTATTAAACACGTCAGAAATAATCTCAATCTAACTAATCTATGGTTAATGGTTCCATTCGTTAGAACTGTTGACCAACTTGTTCAAGTTAAGAAAATCATCACCGATCATCAGCTAGTTCGATCATCTACCTTCAAGCTTTGGATGATGGTTGAGATTCCCTCCAATATTGTCTTAATGGAAGACTTTATTAATGTCGGTCTCGATGGTATTTCAATCGGCTCAAATGACCTCACTATGTTAATGCTTGGAACTGATAGAGATAACAGTGAAGTATCCGAAATTTATGATGAAAGAGATCCGGCTGTTTTATGGGCCCTTAAGAAGGCCATCACCACTGCCAAGAAGAATAAAATCACCTCATCAATCTGTGGCCAAGCTCCCTCAGTTTATCCTGATCTAACTCAAAAACTGGTCGAGTGGGGCATTACCAGCGTTTCTGTTTCGCCTGATATGATAGAACAAACCAGAGATATCGTCTACCAAGCCGAAAAAAGGCTAGTTACTCATGCCAAAAATAGCTAAAATTCAAGCTAGAGAGATACTAGATTCTCGTGGTAATCCAACTATCGAAACTACCGTCACTTTAACTACTGGTCATCAAGGTATTTCCTCCAGTCCATCAGGAGCCTCAACTGGTAAACACGAAGCTCAAGAGCTAAGAGATAATGATCCAGACAGGTTCAACGGCTTGGGAGTCTTGAATGCCGTGAATAATGTCAACACCACCATTAACAATGCTCTTTTAAATCTAGAATCCTCAGAACAAACCAAATTTGATCAAACACTAATAAATCTAGATGGCTCTACCAATAAAGCCAATCTTGGTAGCAATGCTATCCTGTCTGTTTCAGAGGCAAATTTGAAAGCTTCTGCTAACTATTATAAAATCCCGATTTATTCGTACCTTGCTAAAAAATATGGCTTAAATCCTGATCTTAAAATCATACCAAGCCCCACCTTTAACATCATCAACGGCGGAGCTCATGGAGCGGGCAACCTAGACTTTCAAGAATTTCATGTAATCCCTTCGACTAGATTTCCTTTCCACACCGCTCTCCAGATGGGTAACGAAATATATCATAGCTTAAAAAAAGCTCTTATTAGAAGAAATGCCATTCATAGCACCGGAGATGAAGGCGGTTACGCTCCAAACTTACTAACAAACCTAGATGCGTTAGAGGTAATCCTCGAAGCCATTAAAGCAACTAAATATCAATTTACTAAGGATGTTTTTCTTGGTCTTGATGTAGCTTCAAATCATTTTTACACTAATGGTCAGTATCAAATCAAAGACCGAGCTCAACCATTTAATCGAGAAGAGTTTATTGCTTACTACATTCAACTGAATAAAGAGTATCATCTGTTTTCTCTAGAAGATGGCCTACACGAAGACGATTGGGATGGTTGGGCTAAACTTACTAGCGATCTTAAAGCCAATACTCTAATTGTTGGTGACGATCTTTTAACCACAAATAAGTCCAGAGTAGCCAAAGCCATTGAGAAAAAAGCGTGCAACGCTATCTTAGTTAAGCCAAATCAAATTGGTACCATATCCGAAACCATTGAAGTGATTAAACTATGTAAAGAAAATAATTGGAAAACCATTGTTTCTCACCGCTCAGGTGAAACCAACGATACTTTCATTGCCGATTTTGCTGTCGGTATAGGAGCTGACTATACCAAGTTTGGCGCTCCAGCTCGGGGCGAGAGAATCTCAAAATATAACCGATTACTGGCTATCGAACAAGAACTTAAACCAAAAGTTTGATATATTGATTTTATGGATAATACCAAGGGCCCAGTAGTCTTAATGATATTGGATGGTTGGGGACTAGCACCACCGGGAGCCGGAAATGCCATCTCTCAAGCCAAAACTCCGTACATAAGTAAACTTACTTCAGCCTATTCAAACACTACTCTAGAAGCCTCTGGTGAAGCAGTTGGCTTGCCTCCTGGTGAAGATGGAAATAGCGAAGTCGGACATATCAATATTGGCGCCGGTTCTATTATTTTTCAAGACTTACCCAGAATAAACGCTGCCATCGCTGATGGTTCATTTAATAAAAATTCTATACTTAAACTAGCCACGATATTTGCTAAAAAACATCAATCCACTCTTCACCTGATTGGCCTAATTGGTTCTGGGGGAGTTCATGCTAATAATGAACATTTATTTGCCTTAATTAGATACGCTCAGTCAAAAAAAATTAAAAATCTCTCCTTACACTTGATCACCGACGGTCGTGACTCGCCTCCGAGTACAGCTCTTACTTACATAAGACAAATTGAAAAACTGTTGAATAAAACCGGAACCGGAAAGATTGCCAGTATCACCGGTCGCTACTACGCTATGGACCGAGACTTTCGCTGGACTCGAACAGAAAAAGCTTATCGTTGTTTAACCGAGGGCGTTGGCTTAAAAGCTGAATCAGCGAGTCTTGCCGTTGAACAATCCTACCTACTTAAAAAAACCGATGAGTTTATACAACCTACTATCATTGTAGACCCGTCAGGTGCGCCCATTAGTTTGATCAAAGAAAACGATGCTGTAATTTTTTACAACTTCAGAGTCGATCGACCTCGGCAACTTGCCAAGGCATTCGTATTAAAAGACTTTGAAACTCAAGCCAATGCTCTGGCTTTTGATCCTCTTTCAGATAAATACCTAAAAAGTCACTTACCCGAAAGAGCTTCTCTCACTACACCATTTAAACGTAAAGTTTACCTAAAAAACCTTTACTTTGCCACCATGACTAGGTATCAGGAAGGCTTGCCCACTCAAGTAATATTTGAGTCAAAAGTGGTTCACAACCCCTTAGCTAGAGTAATCAGTGAAAATAATCTAAAACAACTTCGTATGTCCGAAACCGAGAAAGAACGTTTTGTCACCTACTACTTCAGTGGTTTAAGAGAACAACCTTTCTTGAACGAAGACTGGCAAATCATTCCTTCTCCAAATGTAGCCACTTACGATCTCAAACCAGAGATGTCCACCTCTGAGCTAACCTCCGACTTAATCGCAAAACTCAAATCCAGAGTTTATCAATTTATTTTAATTAACTTTGCCGCTCCCGACATGGTAGGTCACACCGGTAATATTAAGGCAACTATTAAAGCCTGCGAAGCAGTTGATCATGCTTTAAGTCAGATTGTTCCGCTAATCGAAACTCTAAACGGAACAGCCCTAATTACAGCCGATCATGGTAACGCCGAAGAACTTATTAATCTTCAGACTGGAGAAGTGGACACCGAACACTCGAACAATCCTGTACCTCTTATCATTGTCGGTAAGCAATTTAGAAACAAATCTAATTTTTTAAGTCCAGGCATTCTAGCCGATGTAGCTCCAACCATCTTAAAACTATTAAACATACCTAAGCCAGATCAAATGACCGGAAAATCTCTAATCGAATGAATCTTGACTCTACCTTCAAGCCAGAGTCAATTGCCGTTATTGGAGCCTCTTCCAATACTGATAAGCTCGGTCATCAAATCTTTAAAAAAATACTAAAAGCTAGAAAAGTCAAAGCTTATCCTGTCAATCCACAAGCCAGAACAATCCTCAAACAAAAAGTCTATCCCGATATTTTAAGCATACCCAATCAAATTGATCAGGCGATCATTGTTATTCCTGCTTCTTTTGTTTCAGATGTCCTTAAGCAAGTCATAAAAAAGAAAGTTAAGTCAGTTATTGTCGTCACTGCTGGTTTTTCAGAAACTGGCCCGGAAGGTAAAAAGCTCGAACTAAAACTAAAAAGTCTTATTAAAAAAAACAACATTGCATTGATTGGGCCTAACTGCTTAGGTTATGCGAATCCATCTTTAGGTCTTGATATTACCTTTGCCAAAACTCCTCCACCAAAAGGTAATATTGCCTTAATTTCCCAATCAGGTGCTGTTGGCTCTTTCTTGTTTGACTGGGCTAAGCAAGAAAACTTAGGTTTTTCCAAGTTCGCATCATTGGGTAATCGAGCCGGTGTAAATGAAAATGATTGCTTAAGTTATTTACATCTTGATAAATCAACTAAAGTTATTGGCCTTTACTTAGAATCTTTTGCCAATGGTACGGAATTCTTAAGAAGAGCTAGTCAAGTTTCAAGAACTAAACCGATAGTTGTTTTGTTCGGTGGCCAAACTGAACTTGGCAAGAAAGCAACTTTGTCACACACAGCTGCTCTAAGCCCAGAAACAAAAATTATCTCAACCGCTTTATCACAATCCGGTTGTATTCAGGCTAAGTCACTCGAAGAATTTACCAGTTTACTTGAAATATTTTCCCTTGAACCACCCATGAAAGACAACGACTTAGTTATTTTGACCAACGCTGGAGGACCAGCTATCTTAGCCACCGACCAAACAGGCCAATCTGATCTTGACTTAGTCGAACTCAAAGACATTTTAGGTGACGCTACCGCCAACTTGTTTAAATCTACCTTGACTGATCTAGCTCAGGTAAAGGCCACTGATGCTTTCCTAGTTATCGTTTCACCCCAAACTAACACCGATTTTCTCTCCATATCCAAAAACATAGTCAAGTTGTTCAAGAAAATTAAAAAACCGATTATTGTCTCTCTACTAGGTGGAGAAGTGGTCAAACCAGCTGTGAGTTTTTTGCAAAAGCAGGGGATTGCTACCATTAAGTTTCCCAAAAAAGCAGTTGATTACTTTAATACTCTATTTCACTACTATCACCATAGGCATAAAATTATCTCTTATCCTGTCCGTCAATCAGCTCGTACCAAACCCACTAAACGAAAACTTCAAAAACTTGTCACTAACTTTAAACCAGGACTACTGCCTTGGCGTCAAAATGTCACACTGAGTAATGTATATCAACTCCCTCTAGTCAAAACTGCTTACTTAAACTCAACCAATCTAGACTCTGTTGTTAAAAATTACGGCTATCCCCTTGTATTAAAATCAGATCCTTCAGAATCCATTCACCGTACCGAAAAAAAAGCTATCTATCTAAACCTTAAAAGCAAGACCGCTGTTAAAAAAGCTTATCGTGATTTATCTACTAGATTTAATCTAGTCTTAGTTCAACCTCAACTTCAGACAGGTTTTGAGTTTTTCATCGGGTTAAAGAGAAACAAGCAATTTCCTCCTTTACTAACTCTTGGAACTGGAGGGATCTATACCGAAATTTATCAAGATACTGCCCATGCTTTCTTACCCTTAAACAAAAAACTCTTACTTCAATTAATTAAACAGACAAAAGCTGGCCAAATTATCATGGGTGTTCGTCAACAAAATCCCTTAGATATTGATAAACTAATTACTGTAATTCTAAATGCCTCTAAGGTGTTTATTGATCTACCTCTTGTTCAAAATATCGATATTAACCCAGTTGTCATCACTTCAAACTCTGCTTCAATCATTGATCTTAAGATCAATCTATCTAAACCCAACCACTAACTCGCCTTTAATTTTTTTACCTTTAAGCTTTTCAAGTATTTCATTGGGATTACCTCTGATAATTTCTTCAAATTTTTTCGTCAACTCTCTCCCCACCACCACTCTTAATTCCATTCCGGGATGGAATGAGTTAAGCATCTCAAGAGTTTTGATAATTCTAAAAGGAGATTCATAGAAGACAACAGTCATGCCTAGCTGAGTTGCTTTTAAAAGCATTTTTTCTTTCTTGCCTGGCTTTTTTGGTAAGAAGCCTAGGTAAACAAACTTATCGGTCGGTAATCCAGCTACCGCTAACAAAGCCATTACTGCAGACGCTCCTGGAATCGGAGTTACTTTAATATTCTTTTCAACACAACTCCTAACTAGCTTAAAGCCTGGGTCGGATATTAAAGGTGTACCAGCACTTGATACTAGTGCAATTGTTTGACCACTCTCCAGCAATTCAATTACTTGATTTATCTTAGATTCTTCATTAGCCTCAAAAAAAATTATCAGCTTTTTTTCTTTGATTTCAAAATGCTTTAGAAGCAAACCTGTCTTTCTAGTGTCTTCAGCCAAAACAATATCCACTGACTTTAATATCTCAACAGCCCTAAAGCTTATGTCCTTTAAATTGCCGATCGGCGTTGACACTATGAAAAGAGTACCCATATAATCAATTAATCTAATAATGTTACAATCATATCATGGCGTCTTTAAACTTTAAAATTACCGGTGCTGCTGGAGAAGGCATTAAGTCAGCTGGATTAATTCTAGCCAAAACAGCTTTTAGGTCCAACTTTTCTGTTCACGGTTATACCGAGTACCCATCCTTAATTCGTGGTGGCCACAATACTTTTCAAGTGGCCTATTCAGACTCTGATCAAACCACTCCAGTAATCAAACTTGACCTTTTAGTAGCTCTTACCCCCGAAGGCTTAAAAGTTCACCAAGCCGAAACCGACGACAGAACCATTGTCTTAACCGATCAGTCAAAGGAAAAACCTTTTTTACACATCCCTTTACTTAAGTTGGCTAAAAGCGCTGGAGGTTCTGTCATCCACAAGAACATTGTTTCCCTTGGAGCAAGTTGCTTCTTTCTTGGCTTGTCGCTTGATACTCTCCTCCTGTCTATCAAAGAAACCTTTCAGGCAAAAGGTCAAAATGTAGTTAGTCAAAACCAACAAGCCGCTACGCTTGGTTTTAAATACGCTCAAGATAATTTTATAGACAAAAAACTAAACTCTCTAACTACTCCTAAAACTAAAACAAATCAGATATTTATTACCGGCAACGAAGCTTTAGCTTTGGGAGCTATCGCCGGTGGCATGAAGTTTTACAGTGCTTATCCAATGACTCCGGCAACCTCAATTCTGCATTATCTGGCTTTACACCAAAAAGAATTTAAGTTTGTGGTTCGACACGCCGAGGATGAAATTGGGGTAATTAATATGGCTATTGGAGCCTCTTTTGCCGGTGCTCGTAGTATGGTAGCCACTTCTGGTGGAGGATTTTCATTGATGACAGAGGCTCTTGGTTTGTCTGGTGTAACAGAAACTCCACTAGTGGTCGTTCTAGTTATGAGGCCGGGCCCAGCTTCAGGTATGCCAACCTGGACTGGACAAGGTGATCTTCTCTTTGCCATTAATGCCTCCCAAGACGAGTTTCCACGTATTATCTTAACTCCTGGCGATCCGGCAGAAGCCTTCGCCTCAAGTCACCTAGCTTTAAACTTATCTGAAAAATATCAACTGCCGGTTGTTATTATCTCCGATAAGTATCTAGCTGAATCTTACTTTTCTACCTCTAAATTTGAAACTCAGTTTAAAAACCAGCGCTACGGTTTAACTACACCTAAAGCATCTGATGAACCATTTGCCCGCTATGCTGATTCAAAATCAGGAATTTCATTAAGACCTTTACCCGGACAACCAGGCGGCGTCCATCTAGCCAATTCCTATGAACATGATGAACTTGGATACGCTACTGAAACATCAACTGAGAGAATCAAGCAAGTCGACAAAAGAGCCAGGAAAATGCTTCAAGTTATCAAAGATCCAACCCTACCCCAGCCCATTTTGTACGGCCCAGAGTCAGCTTCCACCACTTTAATTTCCTGGGGTTCAAACAAGGGGGTAATCCTGGAAGCGCTAACAAAACTACCCGACACTAACTTTGTTCACTTACCCGTTTGCTGGCCATTCCCTACAACTGGATTTAATCATCTTACTCAAAACTCGAAAAAACTGGTCAGCGTTGAGTGTAACGCTACTGGTCAACTCGCTAAACTAATTCGCCAAGAAACCGGTGTTAAAATTAATCAACAAATATTAAAATATGATGGTCGACCATTTTTCCCATCTGAAATAGTAGCTAAACTAACATGACCTTTCAAACTTGCATAAATCCAACTTGGTGCCCCGGTTGTGGTGATTTTGGCATTCTAGGGAGTCTTAAAGCTGCTTTAACAAAGCTTAAGCTTAAACCACATCAAGTTGCTCTTTCTTATGATGTAGGCTGTTCTTCAAACATGGCTGATTTTTTTAAGTCTTATGGTTTCCATTCTCTTCACGGTCGGGCTTTACCAGTCGGAGCTGGCATTAAGCTAGCCAATCACCAACTACCGGTAATCAATATTATAGGTGATGGTGGTTGTTACGGTGAAGGAGTCGATCATTTTATCGGTTTATCCAAAGGCAACCACGACATGGTCACCTTGACTCACAATAACTATCTTTATTCTCTCACCACCGGCCAAAAATCCCCAACCACCAAACAGGGGACTTTGACCCCCAGCACTCCAGATGGTTCTATCGATAGAGAACTAAACCCCTTGGCTTTAGCATTAATTAATCAAGCCACTTTTGTAGCTCGAGGTTTTGCTGGAGATATTCCTCACCTAACTAGTCTTCTAGTTCAGGCCATCAAACATCAAGGCTTTGCTCTGCTGGATGTCCTTCAACCATGCATTACCTACAACAAAGACTACACTTACAAGTGGTATCGCGATCGTATCGACTATCTTGATGAAAAACATGACTCAACAGATTTTAATCAAGCCTTAAAACAAACCTTAGTTTCAGATAGATTACCAATCGGTCTGTTCTACAAGGAAGACAGAAAAACATTTCATCAACATTACGACTTACTAAATACTAAACCTTTAGTTGAGCATGCAAGCGAGACCATTGATATCTCTTCGCTACTCAACCAATTTACTTAATATGATCACAGCTTTAATCGAATTTTTAGGCTCTATCGCCATGTCTATTATTAATACCTTAGGTTACTCAGGTATTGCCCTAGCTATGGCAATCGAGTCGGCTAACATTCCTTTGCCTTCTGAGATTATCATGCCATTCTCTGGCTACTTAGTCTCAACCGGACAGTTTACTTTCTGGGGAGCTATCATGGCCTCAAGTATTGGCGGTACTATTGGTTCTTTAGCTTCTTATGCCTTAGGATTTTACGGAGGAGAGAAACTAATCAGATCTTTGATTAAAAAATATGGCAAGTATTTGCTGATCTTCGAGTACGAGCTTGATGAGGCTATGCATTGGTTTAAAAATCACGGTCAGCTAGTTACCTTTACCGCCCGGTTACTGCCAGTTATCAGAACTTTTATCTCTCTGCCAGCCGGTATGAGTAAAATGAATGTCAAAAAATTCACATTTTTTGCTTTCTTAGGTACCTTTATTTGGGGTATCCCCTTAACTTATCTTGGAAAGACTCTAGGTGATAACTGGAACACTTTAGGTAAGTATTTTCATAAGTTCGATATTGCTATAGCTGGTCTATTTGTTTTAGCCGCAGTTTGGTATGTTTATCATAAACTGAAAAAACATCATGCCTACAGGAACTCAAAAAAAGCCTAAGCGATCGTTTCTCAAAAAACTGGTCAACGGTTTTATCATCGGAAACGCTGATAATGACCCAGCTGGAATCTCAACCTATACTCTAACAGGTGCTCAAACTGGCTTATCTCTTGTTTTATTTACCATTCTCTCAACTCCATTTTTGATTAATATTCAAGCAATCTGCGCCCGAATCGGTGATGTCACTAAAAAAGGCTTAGCCACTACTATCAAGCTATATTACGGATCAAAAATAGCCATCGCCTCAATGATCTTAGTCATCATTGCCAACTTGTTTACCTTAGGAGCCGACTTTTCAGCCATGGCCGCAGCTTTAAACTTAATCTTTCCTCAAATCAATATCTTATTTTTCTTACCACTGATTGCCGCACTTCTTTGGGTAATCGTAGTCTTCAAAAGCTACCAAACTTTATCTCGAATCTTAGCTGGCATCGGTGTTATTTTTATCTCTTACATCATCACTGCTTTCATGCTTAAACCTGATTGGGTGGTTGTTTTAACTGACGTTTTCTTGCCCACCATTCAGTTCACTCCAAATTATTTTCTAGTAGCGGTAGCTGTTATGGGGACGACTATCACTCCGTTTTTGTTTTACTGGCAGGTCACCGAAGAAATCGAAGATCACCCTTCGATTAAAGACGTTAAATCAGAAATTGGCCAAGTATCTTTTGGTTTAATATTTTCAAATCTCATTTCTGTTTTTATTATTATCACCAGCGCCTTAACTCTTCACGCAAATGGTATTACTGTTTCTACCATTGGCGAAGCCTCTCAAGCCTTAAGGCCCTTAGCAGGGGATCTATCATTTCTCTTGTTTGCCATAGGTATCATTGGTTCAGGATTATTAGCCATACCAGTCTTGATCTCAACCACCGCATACACGGTTTCCGAAACATTCAACTGGAAA
>Ga0233437_1000219_pt1 | contig 140216 bp, 142 predicted proteins | sample SI_122_August201_FD_182714 | JGI IMG/M metagenome (GOLD analysis project Ga0233437, IMG submission 182714) | Seawater microbial communities from Saanich Inlet, British Columbia, Canada - SI_122_August2016_200_MG | ecosystem: Environmental > Aquatic > Marine > Inlet | place: Canada: British... | reverse complement strand
TCCTGGCTTGGTCAGCTATCCCCTTATTTACGAATAGTCTGATCCACCAAGTAGCATACGTGCTGAACTTGTATCCTCTCCGATGATCGTATTTATCGACAGCCCGGATTAACCCAATGTTGCCTTCTTTGTCACCAATTATGGACTTTCGCTAGCCAACTGGGGTATAATCTGAAGCTGTAGCCGGAGTGGCGGAATGGTAGACGCGGCGGTCTCAAAAACCGTTGGGAGTTAATCCCGTGTCGGTTCGACTCCGACCTCCGGCACTTTTTAAGAGGACTCGTCAAAAAACAGGTTTTGGTGAGGTCTCTAGCCGGGTAGTGTAGTGGTAGCACAACGGCCTTTGGAGCCGTACGCTCGGGTTCGAATCCCGGCCCGGCTGCCACCTTAATAAACTCATTTTTAAAACACCATCCCTAAATAATTCCAATTACTGCTCGCAATTACCACCAAGCCTTAAGGTCCATACGCAAATCGGAAGGCTTCTCATAAATATATAATGCCTCACGGTATGCACCGGCTTTTGGATTAGCGTTACCATTCGGCAAGAGTCCATAGAAAACATCGCCATCAGTAGGTTCCAAGTATATTACCTTACCATCACCATTGAACACGTACAGCCACGCATGTTTGCTCTCTTCAAAGGATTCACCCACCTGGCCGCGATCACCCACAACTATTACTGATTTGATATCCTCCGTGAGCAGCATATTCCAGAGATCAGCAGCCATATCATTGCAATCGGTCTCACCTTCATAGTAGGTGTGAGTGTTGTAATATGACTGAGCAATCTCTTCCAGTTTTTGCTGCAACCCAAAATCATCGCCCTTCCATGCAGGGCTGCTGTACGTCTCCGTGTTGTTGAACACTTCCTCACGATCAAGTGCATTGTCCGGAGAACGTTCCATCTTTTTGTTAAGAATAGCTATCTCTACTTCCAACCATCTTTTGTCATAGTCAACTGCCGCATTCAGCTCCTTGCTCTTTTCCAGTTCATCTCTTAACCGCAGTATTTCATCAACTGTGGCGCTTCCGCATGCATCCCGTAACTTTGCTTCAGCCTCTACACTCTTCTGGTAGTTCGCATCCAACTCCTGATAGTTTTCTTCCAATATCGATAAGCTTTCCTGTACGGCTGTCAGACTTCCAGAAATACCACTATACTCCACCCCAAGCGAATTGAGTTCCGACCTTTTCGCCTCAAGATTGGTATTCAATTCAGCAACCTGTTCCTGTAGCTGCTCTACAGTTGAGTCATGAACTGCTATTCGGTCTTCAAGTTCCGAATTTTCCAAATCCAGCGCCCTCGCCTGGCTATCTTTAATCGCATATCCTATACCAATACCAGCGCAAATACACACGATCAAACCCACTACAATTACACGAACCGATATCTTTTTCATATATGTCTCCCGTTCATTTCTGGTGTAAGACTATGTCATCGATGAACGCCAAACTAGTTCCACCATTATAACGCAATTGGAATTGCGAAAATAAACACCGAAGGTTGATCATATCAACAAGTTCTCTGAATACCACTCTTTCCCTACTCCAATTTCTCTCCAACAAATCCCTTGTAGCCTCGCAAGAATTCAACTGCATAGTTTACCTTTTTCCCTTCAAGCTGAACGCGGCGCAGACCTAGTACTCCATCCCCAGTGCCTACTCCTACAGGCACCTCAGAATTGGAGGGTAATGATATTACTACTCCCGGATCCGATTGCTCCACGTCAGGTAAGACCACAGCCTCCAGCACCTTCAACATCTTTCCATTCCATCGAGTGTAACATCCCGGCCATGGATAGAAGGCGCGGATTCTTCTTTCTAATTCTACCGCTGGAAGGTACCAGTCCAGCTCCCCATCTTTCTTCGAAATTTGTTTTGTATAAATCGCATCCCTAGTATACTGACGTTCCGGCTGCAATTCGTGCTCAAACCATTTTGGGAGAGTTTCTATTAACAATTGCGACCCTATCTTAGCTAGCTTCAATTCAAGGGATTCGGTGGTATCCGAATTATCTATCGATACTTTTTTCGGGGCTAAGACAGGACCTGTATCCATACCAGAATCCAACAACATTATGCTGACCCCGGTCTCTTTGTCACCAGCCAAAATTGCAGAAGCCACTGGAGATGCCCCACGATATTTGGGCAAAAGAGATGGATGAATATTGAGGCATCCGTATTTCGGGATATCCAGCACCTGTTGCGGTAGTATCTGCCCAAATGCGACCGCTATTATAACATCAGGTTTAAGGTTTGCCAAACGCTCGACTTCAGACAGATCCCTAAAATTTTCCGGTTGAAATACGAGTATACCATTATCCAGAGCAGCCTGTTTAACAGGAGAGCTTTTAATCATCCGCCCTCTTCCAGCAAGTTTATCCGGTTGCGTATACACGGCTACAACCTCATATTCGCTTGATATAAGTATTTTCAACGCGGGTAAGCTGAAATCGGGAGTACCCATAAACACGATACGCATTTAATATTTCCATTCTGGAGAAGAGCAGGGGCTATCTTCTATAAATATTCTAACTCTTTAATTTCACTTTTGCCACAAACACGAAGTAAACACACTGCATACCTGACTATCAGGCATGTCCCAATAACTCCATCAGCAAGGGATTTACTCAGAAATAACGCTGCGTTATCACGTCGCATTGCATGTGGATATCTGTATTTTGGAATCTTATTCCTCATTGCACATTCGCTGAACCCGCGCTATACTCTTTATGCTCAAGATGAAACTCAAAAAGCTCATCAAACAGGCTTCAGAATACCTCCCACAAAATAGCCTGGAGGTCATTGAGGAAGCATACCAGTTCGCGCTGGATGCTGGTAAACCCGACTTGGATGCGTCTCTGGAGAGTGCTCTAATTCTGGCTGACCTCAAAATGGATGCCGAGGTCCTTGCTGCTGCCCTGCTTCAAGGTCTGCCTGAAAATACGGAAATGCCGTTAGAAAAATCCAAGAGCAAGATTGGGAAAGGGGTTAAACGGCTAGTAGCAGGCATCAACAGACTCGATAGCATCCCCTGGCTGGAGCCAAACGAAGAACAGTCTGAAAGCCTTCGGAAGATGTTCCTTGCCATGGCCAAGGACGTCCGTGTAATTATCATCAGTCTGGCTAACAGGCTTCAGAAGATGCGTAACCTGAAACGTTTGGATCGCGATAGCCGGAAAGCGATGTCACATGAGACGATGGAGATTTATGTCCCGCTGGCCCATCGTCTGGGAATATGGGAATTGAAAAGTGAACTGGAAGATATAGCATTCTTTAATCTCCACCCTGAAGAATCCAAAGAGATCACTAATCTCCTTGACGTCAGAAAAACTGAGTGGGAAAGAGGCATTACCCACGCCATTCGGGTTCTTCGTGACGAATTTAAGAAAGACAAGCTCAAAGCCGAAGTTGAAGGCAGGCCCAAGAGCGTAAGCAGTATCTACAAAAAAATGCTGCGATATGCCGATCAAGGGAAGGAAGCCACCGATATTCATGATCTCATGGCTATTCGAGTGCTGGTAGACGAAGTACATGATTGCTACAACGCATTAGGGATCATTCACCATCTTTGGCATCCTATCACGGGACAATTCGACGACTATATCGCCAACCCCAGAGGCAACATGTATCAGTCGCTCCACACTACGGTAATGGCGCTTCAGGGCAAACCGCTCGAAATCCAGATTCGAACCTACGAAATGCATCGGGTCAACGAATTCGGAGTAGCCGCCCACTGGAGGTACAAAGAAGGCGAAAAGAAAGATATGCGCTTCGAAGAGAAGATGGCATGGGTAAGGCAGCTTATGGACTGGCGCAAAGAGCTGAGCGGAACGGCTTTCTTCGATGCGATCAGGACCGATATCTTCCAAGACCAAGTATATGTTTTCACTCCTGTAGGTGAGATAAAGGAGCTTCCGCAAGGTTCTACACCACTGGATTTTGCCTATCGAGTTCATACGGATCTGGGGCATCGTTGTACCGGGTCCAAGGTCAACGACAAAATGGTTCCCCTCTCGTACCAGTTGCAGAGCGGGGATGTGGTCAGCGTACTCAGCACGAAAGCGGATCGAGGCCCTAGTCTGGATTGGCTCAATCCCGATCTTGGCTACATAAACAGCAGCCATGCCCGTGAGAAGGTCCGGCAATGGTTCAGAAAACAGGAAAGAGCTGAGAACCTCACTCGAGGTAGGGAACTGTTCGATAAAGAAATGAGACGCCTCGGTATGGGTTTGAGCGCAGCAGATGTCGCCAGCCTTTTCGGTTATGATGATGCGAGTGAACTCTTTCTCTCCATTGGCTGTGGCGATATTGGCGTTAGCCAAATTGGACCCAGGCTCAATCCTGCAGACGAGAAAGATGTTGATGATATTCCCACAACCCCACTAGTTCCGAGGAAGGCACAAGTCACTACCGGGGTTGAAGTACTTGGTGTCGGTGATCTTTTGACACACATTGCCCCGTGCTGCATGCCGGTACCCGGCGATGCGATAGTCGGGTTTGTTACCCGTGCCAAAGGAGTTACTATCCATCGCGCGGATTGCCCCAACGTCATGCAATTGGACGAGCCGGAGAGGCTCATCGATGTCAGCTGGGGAGCTCAGCACGAGTCCTACCCTGTTTCCATCGTTGTCCTGGCCGAGGACCGGGTCGGGCTACTCAAAGACATAACCACCATAATTTCGGAAGTCAAGGTAAACATCGATTCGATCTCAAGTAGAGACCATCATGACGATACCGCTTCCATTTTTCTCACCGTGGAGATTACTGATATCGGCAACTTGAGCCGGTTGCTGGCTCGATTAGAGAGGCTTCAAGGTATTATCAGCGCCACACGCATTGGCAAAGAGAATAAAAAAACTGTAGCCGGCTAAGGCTGCCCTCATTAACTAACTACAACACTATCACCCATGGATACTCCGGCAAATCAAGCCCGATTACTACCCAAAAAACCCGGCGTCTATCTCTTCCGGGATGCTAACGGCACGGTTATCTACGTAGGAAAAGCATCAAATCTTCACAATCGAGTAGGATCATATTTTACCTCCAAACCCTTGACCCACAAGCACCGGAAGATAATTTCGTATTTAACATATATCGATTTCATCATTGCCGGTTCGGAACAAGAGGCCATAATACTCGAAAATAATCTCATCAAAAATCACAAACCACGGTACAACGTCAGGCTCAAAGACGATAAAAGCTACCCCTACCTTAAAATCACCCTCGCTGAAGAATGGCCACGTGCTCACCTTACGCGGCGGCTCGCTGACGACGGCAGCCGCTACTTCGGACCATTCGCCAGTGTCACTTCCCTCCGTCAGACTATGAATCTGATAAATAGGCTCTTTCCGTATCGAACCTGTAAGAAAGCTATCACTGGAACCGATCCTAGACCCTGTCTAAAATTCCACATCAAGAAGTGTTCCGGTCCCTGCATAGGTGCGATAAACCCACGAGAATACAAAGAGATCATCAACCAGGTTATTCTCTTCCTTGAAGGCAAACAGGATCGCGTCATTCGAGACCTTAAAAAAAGGATGGCCGAAGCATCCAATCGGCTTGAATTCGAGAGAGCGGCTTCATTTAGAGACCAAATTCTGGCGATTGAACAAATCATGGAACAGCAAAAAGTTGTGTCCATCCGCAAGATCAATGAGGACATTATCGCCATTGCTCAGACCAAGAACGAGGCATGCGCTCAAATACTCTTCATCCGCAGTGGTAAGATGCAAGGCAATGATCATTTTGTACTGGAAGGAACTCAGGACGAAAAACCGGGCAAGGTCATCACTAGTTTTATCGAACAGTTTTACAGCGCAGGGGCAGATATTCCTCCTCAAATACTACTCCACACAGAGCCCGAGGACAGGGTCTTGATCGAAAGCTGGCTGGAAAATAAACTCGGGCGCAGAGTTCGATTAACAGTCCCACACCGAGGAGCGAAGAAACAACTGGTTCAAATGGCTTATGAAAACGCCTCTGAGATGTTGGAACAATCGCGCAATAAATGGCTGGCTGATACCGGAAAAACCAGCTCTGCATTGGAAGAACTGAGAACCCAACTGCAACTCCCCCGCATGCCCCAGCGTATAGAGTGTTATGACATCTCCAATATCCGGGGAACGGCTGCCGTGGGAAGCATGGCCGTCTTTGAGCAAGGTAGCCCCAAACCAGCACAATACCGCAGGTTTAAAATTAAGGCAATCAGCGGGATTGATGACTACGCCATGATGCAGGAGGTATTGCGACGTCGATTCTCACGCAGACTCCGACCACAAGACGAACAAGCGGAAAACAGTTGGCCACTACAGCCCGACCTGGTACTTATCGATGGAGGCAGAGGCCATTTGAATGCTATCCTCACTGTGATGCGGGAAATGGAGATAGATGACGTTCCAATAGCCAGTATCGCCAAAGAAAACGAGGAAATATTTATCCCCGAATCAGCCAACCCGATAATTCTACTGCGCAATTCCCAGGCTCTGTATCTACTACAACGCATTCGTGATGAAGCTCACCGTTTCGCTATCTCATACCACACCAATATACGCAAGAAAGCTGCTCTGTCATCGAGGCTTGATGATATACCCGGCATCGGCCCAAAACGAAAACGAGTGCTGCTGAGAACGTTCGGGTCACTCAAAGGAATCAAGACAGCTTCCATCAACGATATAGCCTCTGTTCCGGGAATGAACCGTATGCTGGCAGAACAGGTAAAGGTAAATCTCTAGGCCTTCCACGACTATGCGGCTTCTTGATCTCGCTCCTAGAGGGATCGTTCTAACCGAAAGCTGGAGGAAGGAATACTATCAGGTGAGGCCGCACAGTCCCTTTAGATACTGGCCTCCGGATACTGAAATCATTCAGCTAATTTTCATCGCAGCTTTGCCATTAGTAACGATACAATGACTGGGGGCAGACCAAGTACAACCCGTAGATTCCGCAATATCTTATCCATACAACACTGAAAAGGGTGAGGCCATGTGGACTCTGACGGCACTTCGCTCTCAGCTATGCCAGGAGTTATTCTTGAGCTGGCAGTGGGGATGAAGCTCAGGGACATCATGCATCCTGATGATCGTGACAAGGGAACAGCGGTTCTAAAGAAAGTTTTTCAGACCGGTGAGGCCGGAGGTTACGAGGGCAGGTACTTGCACCCGGATGGGCATCTTACCTGGTGGGAAACACACATAGGCCCTGTCAAACGAGACAATCAGGTGGTCGAGGCGATACTGATTACCACGCAGGTCACCGAGCGTGTTCATGCGGAAGAGGCCATCCGGGAGAGTGAAGAGCTGTTCCGGAGTATTTATGCCGATTCGCCCATTGCTATCATGCGGTTCGATGCTGATGGCAAGCTTATCGATGTCAACAGAGCGTGCCTCACCATGTGGGATGTCTCCAAGGTGGAGGACTCTCGATGGTCTAGTATCTTTGCGCCCGATCAATTCTCCTCGGACAAGGCAAAGGAACAACTTCTGAAGGGCGAAGTGGTCAGAGGCGAGATTGAACTTGGCAACAACAAGGCAGCAGAGATGGGCTACTGTGGGGGCACAAGGGCTGATACAGTGCACATGTATATCCTTGCCTCACCGCTAGACGTATCCGAGGGCGGAACCCCAAAAGGTTACATTGTCCAGATTCAGGACATTACTGCCATACGTCAATCGGAGCGAGCGCTGAGAGACTTTTCGCGCCGACTGGTCGATGTACAAGAAGTGGAAAGACGTCATCTTGCACGTGAACGTCACGATCAGATTGGGCAGACCCTCACTGAAATCAGGCTTCTGCTGGAAATGGCCACACTGGAATCTGGCGAAAAGACAAGGGCCCGACTGCATGAAGGGCAGGCAGCTATCAAATATCTCATAACACGAGTTGGCAATTTGTCTCTGGACCTGCGCCCATCGATGCTGGATGACCTGGGGTTGATGCCTTCTCTTTTGTGGCATTTTGAACACTATACCTCACAGGCGGGTATTCGCGTTATCTTTGAGCATTATAAGGGACAGGAACGGCGATTTCCCTCTGAAGTCGAAACCGCCGCCTATCCCATTGTGCAGGAGGCTCTCACCAATGTGACTGGCCATGCCCGTGTGCAGGCAGCCAGGGTTCGACTTGTTATCGAACGCGATATGCTGACTGTCCAGATTCAGGACCAGGGCTCAGGATTCGATCCGGAAGTCGCGCTGACAGGTGGTTCCAGCGGACTCCTCGGGATGCGAGAGCGGGCCAATTCCCTTGGCGGTCAACTGATCATTAGCTCGGAACATAGACGAGGAACGGACCTCGTCGCTGAATTGCCTCTTGAAGTGAACAGCGACAATCAGTTAAAGCAGGACGCGAGATGACGTCGATAGTACTGGCAGATGACCATGATTTCACCCGGCGCGGCCTGCAGACTGTGCTGGAAACTCAGCCCGGTTTTCATATTGTTGGAGAAGCGCGGGATGGTCTGGAGACGATTGAAGCAGTCGAACGCCTCCAACCTGATGTTCTGGTAGTGGATGTTGTTATGCCGGGGCTTGCCGGATTGGAGGTCACGAGACGAACCAGACAGGTTTCGTCCAAAACGTGTGTGGTGGTGCTTTCTATGTACGACAACCATGCCTACGTTGCCGAAGCGCTCCGCGCAGGTGCCAAAGCCTATGTGCTCAAACGATCAGAATCCCGGGAGCTGGTGACTGCCATACGGGACGTCATCGCAGGGCAACTCTACCTCAGTCCGCCGCTGTCTGAAAGCGCTATCAAGGAAATACATTGAACGCGCCGAACAGGCCCTGACGGATTCGTATGAGATGCTGACCGCCAGAGAACGAGAGGTACTGCAATTAACGGCTGAGGGGCCTTCCAAAGCAGATATCGCCGAACGATTGTACATCAGCGCGCGTACCGTCGACGCTCACCGCGCCAGCTTCATGCAAAAACTGGGGCTTCACTCCCAGACAGAGCTAATCCGATACGCATTGCGAAGAGGCATAATCCAGCTTGAAGGCTAACACTCTGTCTGGCACACTGATTAAAAATAGACGAAGGCTATGTTGGCAGCAGTGATAACTACGCTGTATAATGACCTCAAGCAGGCTAGGGAATGACCTTGATTCACATATCGGATTCATAAATCTGTTATCTGCACAGGGGGTGTCTATGGGCTAGATATCATACATGATTTTCGGTCATCGGTTTAACGTAAGCGATCTATTCATAAAGGAGGCCAGCCAATGGTAACGACCCCCCCCAAATGGGACATCGAGGCGGATGTTGTAGTAGTTGGAACCGGTGGTTCCGGGCTAACCGCCGCAATCGTTGCTCACGATCATGGTGCGAAGGTAGCACTCTTGGAGAAAGCCCCTAAATTCGGGGGCACAACAGCCTTCTCTGGCGGTGTGCCTTGGGTTCCTAATAATCACCATTTCAACGATGTCGACTACGGCCAAGGTAGCGACTCGCGCGAAGAGGCAATGACATACCTCAAGTTTCTTGCTGCAGGCCAAGTCGCTGAAGAACTTCTGGAGGCTCTCGTCGATACTGGTCCAGAAATGATCAAGTACATCGAAGAGCACACCGACCTGAAGTTCATCTGGTCAGGACAGCCCGATTATCACCCGGAAATGCCTGGGGCGAAGAAGGCCGGGAGAAGTCTTGGTCCTCCGAGATTTGACAGCAACTTGCTGGGTAAATGGAAAGAACATCTTCGTCTGGCTCCCATCTTTTGCCTTCCCCTGGACTGGAATGAGATAGAAGCGGCCAATTCCCTTGTCTTTCCCACAAAGCTGGATTTCGAGCTGATCGGGCAACGCATGAGCGAGGGTATTGTGGGTATGGGCATGGCCTTCGTAGGATACTTGATGAAGGCTTGTTTGGATCGTGGAATCGAACCTCAACTCGAAACCCGTGTACTTGATCTGGTGGTTGAGGACGGCCGAGTCATTGGGGTTCGAGCCGATAAAAACGGCAAAGACGTATTCATCAGTGCTCAAAAAGGCGTCATCCTGGCATCCGGCGGGTTCGAATGGAATGAAGAGCTGAAAGCTCGCTTTTTGCCCGGACCTTCCCCATTGCCATTGAGTCCACCGAGTTGCGAAGGTGATGGACTGAAAATGGCCATGAGTGTTGGAGCTGACTTGGGCAACATGGCCGGTTCCTGGGGTACACCTGCATCGGTCATCCCGACCGAGGAATGTGACGGAAAACCATTAACGCGTCTGACGATTGGCGAGCGATCGCTACCGCATACAATCGTAGCCAACCGCTACGGCAAGCGATTTATGAACGAATCTCACAACTACAACGATATCACCAAAGCGTTTAATGCGTTCGATGCTAACACATACGATTATTCCAATGTGCCGGCGTGGTCTATCTTTGATCAACAGTTCCGGGACAAATATGGAGTTCTGACCGTAATGCCTGACATGCCCACACCAGAGTGGCTCACCCAGGCCGATACGATCGAAGAGCTGGCCCAGAAGGTAGGCATCGATGCTGAGGGTTTAGCGGCTACGGTCGAACGATTCAACCAATTCGCTCGCACGGGTGTAGACGAAGATTTCAAGCGAGGGCAAAGCTATTACGATGTAGCTATAGCCGACCCGAACCAAACACCCTGCCCATGTCTGGGTACGATCGAAAAGCCTCCTTTCTATGCTCTGTCGGTTTATCCCGGCACGCTCGGTACCAAAGGCGGCCCCGTGGTCAATGTAAATGGCCAGGTAATGCATATCTCCGGAAAAGCCATCGAAGGGCTGTATGCAGCCGGCAATGTGATGGCTGGTGTTACTGGGCCAGGGTATGGTGGTGCCGGTGGTACGATTGGACCCGGCATGACATGGGGTTACATTGCTGCCAAAGATGCCGCACAGCGGATATAATTGCCAGCCATTAACCTGTTGGAATGAGATGCAAATCTTGTGCCTTGAGATAACGATCTGAACCTTTGAAGACGGGAGGCAGAAGGAGGCGAGACTAGCAAATAAAGAATCTCTGAATAAGTCTCGAATCATGAGATAATAGTGACAGGATTTATTCAGAGATTCCCTAATTCAATCTTGGCGATCTACAGGCAAAGGTAAATCAAATATTTGAAATCACTTGCAGAAGCTCAATGTAATGCTCATGCGAAGGGAATCCCTATGTTTCAGAGTCCACAATCTACATGTACATTCCCTATCAAACTTGAGGGTCAGCCCAGTTCCATATTCTATCGTCTCCTGATACGATTGCCATGAAATGATGAATACAGTAACTCCGAATCGCAAGGTTCTAATTGTCATCGCTTTGTTGGCGGCAATCGCAGGACTTGCTGCCACGAGAAGCCTACGAAAACAGGCTTAGCTAGCAAGTTGGGTCGGGAAATGAACGCTCGCTTTGCTGTTCTCTGTGGGGATGATAATCTGACATATCAAGCTTTTATAATGAATAATAGATATATCAAAGCACTGACTGGACTGGTACTGTTATCCGCATCTATTCATATAGTTATACTTGTAATTTATTCTATTATTAATTTGGATATTCGTTACCTAAACTATTTCAATATCATCGATGTTGATCTATTCCTCCCCGAAATAGCAGATGGCCCATTAAGCCAAATACTTTCAATAATCACAATTGTGGTTGTTTTCATAGTAATCTATGCTGGTTTGACGAAGAAAAATAAGACGTTGGGATAGACTCTGCTACACCTCCCTGGCGCTATCATAGAATAATGGCACAGCCATAAAAAAGGCTATCCAGCTATTGCTGAACAGCCTTTTTGTTACTGTCAGTCGAACCTTGACTCAGCCGATTTGTGCAATTTGAGTGGATCATTATCCACCTCAATTAGTCTATCCGGCTTATTCTGTGCTGCGATTCCCCATCTAATTCAGATACCTGTCAAGACGTATTCGAGGATCAGAACATTCCCGTGATATCCTGCACGATGCACATGGCGAAAAACAAGACAATCCCGGTCAGTGTTAAACCAAAACCAATAACCGCCAGAGTAGCTCCTGCCAGCGCTAATCCGGAAACAAAGATGGTCAGGATGCCCATAATAAGTCCAATCAGCCCCACGATTGCAATACCTACTCCAACCCACGGCAGCACATTCACCCATCGAGATGACATGATCACTTTTCTACCAATACTTCTTCCGCCCTTTTTGATCATCGAACGTGCTCCTTACAGTTATCTAAAATAGTTTCCTTGGCAACTAATGTACCATAATATAGTTGCCCTGTCAACTAACTTTCGAGGCTGATTTAATGAAATCGAGATGAATAGAGGTTCTTACGCCGCATCCTTGATCAGGTAAACCGCGCCCATGAGCCCAAGTATGCCAATATCCATCACTGCGGCCATTGTGAGGAAATGGGCTCTTTTCATGTAGTGGCTGAAAAAGAACACCATTACACCATATGTGGCGGGAAGCATCAGGGCTGCAAACGAGGGGAGAAATACAAAAAACCTGGGAAGGTCATTGGAAAGCTCATCGGGGAGGTCAGGATAAATACTAATACTATAGCCAACGAGTATAAGATAAGGAACGAGGACTGCCATGAGTAAAAGAAATTTGTTCGATGTATTATCCATTATCCTACTCCCCTATTTGATAGATCGAAAAATGCGAGTGCGTTTTCGGTGGTCTTCCGAGCAACGAATTCCAAGTTGCCACCCTTTAGTTTGGCCACCGTTTCCAGAATCACATTGGCCACATCTGCCGGTTCGGAAGGACGAGCCATATCCGTGCCTCTATGATAAACCACTGGCGTATCCGTTTCCAGCATCAGGTTTTCCCACGGCGTTTCCCTAATAGCCTGAGTATGCTCTGCGCCGTACTGTACGGCGGGGGTAGCCGACGTAAAAAAGCCAGCACTGTGAAGCTCACTCAGTACGCTCATAGGCCCGCTATACCAGTGAAATACCGCCTTCTGAACTTGTGATTCTCGAACAATTCTCAGGCAGTCTTTCCATGAGTATCTGGAGTGTACCGACACCGGTTTTTCAAACCTCATAGCGATATTCAAGACGTCCTTCAGTACTTTGTGTTGAGTGTCTTTGCTTGCTCTCTGTTTTGCCCTTTTGTGATAGTCCAGGCCTATTTCACCAATGGCCACTGCGTTTTCGATATTGTTCTCTATGAACTGAAGGTTATGTTCAATTCCTTCTGACGTTTCGGCGAGGTTTTGGGGATGGCAGCCAAGCGCCGGGAATACAAATGACTTGTATTTTTCGGCAAATTCCAAAGCCTGACTGTTGGATTCGTAATCGACTCCCACGGCAATAATTGCTATCAGGCCGGATTCCTGTGCCCTGCCGATAACAGAGGCCAGATCATCGACTTCGTCGAGATGGGCATGGGTATCGATGAGTTTGTGCATTTCTAGATTGCCTCAAGTGTTAGGTCATCGACCGTTTTGACTTCTCGCGAGAGATCGGTGATAGCCACGGTTCGCTGTGGTACCGCTGATCGGTAGGCGGAGGAAGTGAATATGGTGAGGCATCGTCCACCGTACATGATTTGATTAGCATTCGGCTGGTGTGATCTGATAAGGACATTCTTGTTCAGTTTATTCATCTTTTCTTCGAACCAATCCCAACCGAATGGCAGCCTTCCAAACTGGAAACCGGTCCCAAGATAGCCCCCGCTTGTTTCTTGCCAGTCTCCCCATGTGATCTGCCGCCACTGTTGGCTCCCAAACTCAATATTCTCGATATCCCTAAGGGTTTCAACTTCGGGCAGTGCGCCATGCAGCGCGATAATCCCGTTGGATGTCGAGACGGCCAGAGGGAGTTTGGCCAAGCCTTCGGCATACCGGTCCCATCGGGTCCGATCCAGTCGAGCCCAGAAATCAGCGGGGCGAAACGGAATGGCCTGCTGGCCTTCGTGGTTTCCCATCAGCAGGAAAAGATTATCGGGGTATTCCATTTTCATCTTTAAAAGTATGCTCAGATTTTCCTCTGACGCCGGACCACGGTCTACATAATCACCCAGGAAAACGATCTTGTTTTCAAGGTTCAGATATTTTTCGAATATCTTTTGGGTTGCATCGATATCTCCGTGAGTATCACCGACAAAAATCGCCCTTCCCGATTCTATTTGAATCAGGTTTCCTTCCTGTTCGAACCTCTTTTCGACCTGGTTCAAAAGGCTGGTTAGTTCATCGATTGCCATAATGTCTCGCACCGGATTATTCCGGCTGACAGTGTGGGCAAAAATAAGTACCTCGTCCGCGAATGCTGATCCGGGTGATAGGAGACCCGCAGGTTAGGCATACTTCGCCTCGGCGGTGCGCTACCTTAAACTGGGTATGTGCCATGCCTTCCGCACCATCGGGTAGCCGATAGGTACTGATACTGGCCCCGTTGTGTTGTATTCCCCGTTTCAGTACTTCAATTATGGAATCGTGCAGGCCGTTGATCTCGCTCATGTTAAGGTCTTTGGCTCTCTTCAAAGGATGAATTCTGGCTGCAAACAGAGCTTCATCGGCATACATATTCCCGATACCGGCAATTGCATGCTGATCGCAGAGAAGCGCTTTGATGGGTATGCCGTGACGATTGGTTACCTGGTGCAAAATTCCTGGGCTGAATGCATCGTCTAGAGGTTCCGGTCCCAGCTTGCCGACTATTTCTTGCGAGTCTTCTACCAGCCAGAGAGATCCGAATTTACGCTGATCGATAAAGTAAAGGTCCGTTCCACTCAACTGAAAAATGGCCGTAATGTGCTTTTGATCGGAGTTCGTCTCGAATAGTAGAGCCCCAGTCATTTTGAGGTGCAGAACCATAGTTTTACCATCGGATAGATCAAAAAGGAAATATTTGCCTCGACGGCGTATTCCCTTGAGCGTTTGTCCGATCAGTCCCCGGCGGAATTCATCAGGCGAAATTTTTGACAGAGCTTTTTGCCAAAATATCGTAACGTCTACAACACTCTGTCCCACAATAACAGGAGCGAGCGCGTTTTTAATGGTTTCGACTTCCGGTAGCTCAGGCATTGTTTACATCAGGAATTATAGCAGATACCGTACAATACAGGCTATCAAAATACCTTTCGCCAGCTACGTCCTAAAAAAGCTGTAGTCAAGCGCAATGTGTGGTAAAGTCAGATGCTTCATTTCGAAGTGAACTTTGCCCCTGTATTCTATCGGTATTTCGACCATAGATGAAGGAGGTTCTAAGTCATGGCTGACGAAGTCCATCAAAGGCTGGCTGAGGTTCTCGATACTCTGCCAAATGGTCTTCCTGCGACTGACACCGGTGTGGAAATAGAGCTGCTTAGGAAAATATTTACTCCTGAGCAGGCGGAGCTCTTCTGTGATATGAGGCTGACCTACGAAACCGCCGAGAAAGTAGCCGAACGTACCGGGCGTCCTTTGGAAGGCATCGATGACAAACTCTTCTCGATGTGGGAGCGGGGCCAGATCTTTTCAATCAATATTGGAGGAGTCCGGGTGTACAAAATGATGCCCTGGATTTTAGGGATTTACAAGTTCCAGTTGGCTCACCTTGATGAAGAGTTTGCCGAGCTCAATGAAGAATGCTTTCCCATGTTCGGAAAGCAATTCTTCGAGAATAAACCTCAATTGATGCAGACCATCCCCATTGAGGAGAGCATCTCCCTTAGCCAGGATGCCCTGCCTTACGAGAGGGTTTCAACCCTTATTGAAAATGGCCAGCCTTTCATGCGAAGACGGATAGATTGCTCTCGTAGTTGCTGCAGGACTTCCTACTTCGGTCTTCTCGTATCTGCTTTTCCCACACCCTATGCATAACACATTCCCGAAAGAAGGTCTACTGTATTGATGCCGGGCTAGTAACTGTTCCGCGCAGGTCAGGCTCTCTGCCGTTTTACCGTATAAAAAACTGCCAGACTAATTGATAGGACGGCAATCACTGGGATAATGATCAACCAGTAACTAATGCCATCTCCTGAGTCGTTATCGCTCTTGCTCGTCAATGGTCTGAATTCGTCACCATCCGGAGAAGCATCAGGTGCAAGATCAAGTACTAATGTGGACTCAGGTGTTGGTGTAGACACAACCTCAGGTGAAGTAGGTTCAACTACAGGAGATACATACACGGGTGCTGCAGGTGTGAGATCAGTTACAATTTCCGACTCCGCTAATACGGCAAATTGTGTAAAGTGACTGGCAGCTCCGCTAACAGTATGATTCACAGTATCCACCACTACAGCAGAAAGTTCCACCCAATCACCGGTTACAGTATCATAATAAGCCAGAACCAGATCTTCTGCTGCCACCCCTTCCGGCAATGCGGCCAGATCGTAGGTCATGGTTACAGTTACGGGAGGATTAAAAGTCGCACCATCAGGACCAAAATCAGCTACAACCACCATGTTCCTACCGGGCGAAACCGGAGCAGGCGTAGCCTCCTGATAAGTTATTTCAGTAAGAGCATTCCCATCAACATCTCTGGCCGTAGTGCCGGCAGGCACTTCAACTGCTGCGTTGCCATTAGAAGAAGCGACCATAACTGATTGAGTCATTACACCATCAGCATCGATCTTGCCGGTAATATCTTTTGAGACAACTTCGGCGGTTAGTACCGGAGATTCTTCCTCAACACCATTATCGCTACTGGATGTAACACCACCACCACTGCTACCGCTACTATACCCAGATCCATAGCCAAAGACAGATTCAGTAAAACCAATCCCATCAACAGCCAAAGACAAAGTGAACACCAACATCGTCATAACTGCCAATGTCAGCAGAGCACTCAAAAAGATTCTGTTGGTTCTTATATATCGTGTATGCATTTTACCTTCCCTCCACGATTCCAAAAATATTACCATGAGTATCCGATATGTATTCGTCCTGAGTATAAGCAGTGCATAAAACAGAAACAAACATGACAGCCCCCAAAAAGTAATACGGGTTCACCTGTTAAAAAACTCAGGTTCGAGCACATGATCAATTCTAAAAAGCGAATCTGGTACTAACCCGGATCGTCGCATTCGCCGTGTTCACTCCCAAATGCCACCTTGTTCAGCAAAAACATAGACGCAAATCCAGCCAGCACAACAACCCCGAGGATAGCGGCGCGAGAAACTAAACTTGCCATAAGAGCAGTTTCTTCAGAAAGACCTCCTAAAAGAATCCCAAGGGCCACAAGTCCGCCTTCGGTTGCGCCCAAGCCTCCCGGCAGGAAAGAAAGGCTTCCCCCCAATGAAGCAAGAGGGAAAACAGCCAGAGCTATAACGAACAAATGTAAATCTGTGGAAATCCCTATAGCCGAGAGACTTAAAAAATAGATCAGCACTTCAATCAACCATGAAATACCTCCCAACAACAGATTGATTCCGACAATCCTGGGAGTGAGTATCAAGCGCTGACTTGAACTCACCAGCTGAATCACCTGGTCCAGCTTTGACCCTAAGCATTTATGCATAATTCTGGTGATGATTCCCCATTTCACCGATAGTCCCCAAATTATGAAAAGTGCAACAGCCGACAAGAAAAGGGATAACGCTATAACAAGGTGAGAGAAATCACCCAACAGCAGTAGCCCCAGAATAGCCAGCAGTGCCATGACAACGAGATCCGCAAGACGTTCGGCAATTAGAATAGAAACACTTTTGGAAACAGGAATACCGAAAAAGCGCCGTGCGTAAATACTCTTGGCCACTTCACCAATTCGTGCCGGAGTAAAAATAAGCAGAGATCCAGCTCCAAAGGCAATCATAGATGTGAACCGTTTAATAGATACTGACGGGGCTACTTTCTTTAGAAGTATCTCCCAGCGCCAATAACGCAATCCTTGATTAACTACGGCCAGAAAACCAATAAGAATGAGACTATCCCAACGGAATGCATCCCAGGAATCACGTATTTTCTGCGTATCCCCAACGATTGCGATAACAAGCACAATACACATGCATATACCTATTCCCGCAAGGAGAGTTCCGAACCTTCCCAAACCTCGCGCATGAGGTTCAAAGGGTCCGGTAATTTCATCAATTGCTATAGTTTCATTCATGGGCACCCTCAGTTTTGCCTTCAGATAAAACTGTTTCACTTCCCCGTTTCATCACGGTTATAGTATCGGTCTCGAAACTGAACTCGAATCCCGCTGCAATCAAGTTACCCAGCGATGACTGAATAACCCTTTTATCCAGAAAGAGGAATCGGATATCTTCGCTTTCAGCCAGAGAGACTATCTCTTCAGAAGAAATATCTTCCGAAAGCAGCCGATGGGCCATCTTTACCTGAGCATGCTCCTCTCCATCTATGAACCACGCGAGATCGGTGGCTGTATAAGCCGGCATATGAGTATAGCCTTCAATCCACCAACCGAAATTGTGACCGCCTTCAGCTTCCGTTGCCACAACTATTGCATCGTTGATTCTGTTTTCATCAAGCCACTCCATAGCTGGAAGCACAGAATCATCTACTACTGCATACCAGCCAGCGGCAACCTCAAACCGACGATCTCCAATTACCCCGATAATAGACACTATAAAAACAACCAGTGCCAGAGATGCTACGGCAAAAACATGTCTTGCCGGCTGGTGCCTGAACAAGGAAACCATTGGAACCAGGACGATGCCAAGAAGCAGAATTAGTCCGATTTCGATAAATGCCAGACACCTCAGCTCACGAAGTATAAGAAATCCGGCAATCCCGGCAAATAAAACGGATGCAGCTCCAGTTGAAATCAACGAGTTGCGACCACCAAGCAATTTCGGGCTAAGAATAAAGGCCACAGCAGCAAAATTGATAATACCGAACCACAACACAATCTCCCACTTCCATGACTCACCCAACCATCTCAGCATTTCCATATATGATAAATCTCTTGAATTCACGGATCCGGATGAACTCAGATAGTCGTAGTAGGTAGTAAAAAAAGCCAAGCTCATAATGCATGCAGGCACTGCCCACCAGACCAACGCCAAACGTATCCTGCAAAAAAGGGCGGGTTTGTTTTCACGCCATAGTTTGGTTGACATGATAAGAAGAACCATACCACTAGCCATGACAAGTATTATGGTTGGAAGAACATTTGAACCCGCTGTTGCCACTGCTGTAAAAGCAGATAATATGAACCATTTTTTGGTGCCTGTATCCATTCCTTTGATAAGGAAAAACACAGAGAAAATAAGGAAGAAAGTTCCCAATAACTGAGGATATCCTCCAAAACAGAGGACTTCGTAATTGTAGGGACTCAGTACTGATACGATAGCAACAACAGCAGCAATCAGAGGAGAAACAGCGGTTCGCAGAAGTATATAAACCGGCACACAAATAAGAACAGAGCAAGCTATACCCAGGAACTTCAGAGAAAGCAAACCGTTATCCACCGAAACTGTTTTTACGAGCAATGGGAAAAGGGGTGGGTATGATTGAAATCCGGCCCTTATCTGTTCTCCCCCAAACAACTGATGTGCAAAGGCGAGCCATTGTCCCCCATCGGAACCCGGAGGTGCCGCATTTCCACTGAGTTCCATCCATCGATAGGCAGAAACCCCCAACATCAAAAACAAGAGAAGAAGAACACCAACACAATTCCTTTGTTCATTTAACCAAGTGAGGAACAGGTTGGGCTTATTTGTCTTTGTGTCCATATCTAATCACTCATACCAAAGAGGGAACAGGGGAGGCCTGGTGCAAAATATCTTCAATGAGAGACACCACTTCCCACCCCTCTTTTGTGGATACAGGAGAATCCTTTTTTTCAATCACTGCATCCAGAAATTCCTTTATCAAGAGGTCATGCCCAAATAAGAATTGTTTGCGGATAGATCGAAAGCCTGAAGCCCCGATACCGTTCCAGAATCCAAAGGTCCCCTTTAGTGACGTTTTTAACACATCAGTCGCGTTGTGACCTTTTTCGGGAGGCAAATGCACCAGGACATCCCGGAAAAGGTCCAGCACAAGCACCGCATTTGAACAAAACAGGATGAGTACCCACTCCGAAAAGGGGGCTCCAAACCACATTGTCAGATAGCTGGCACCCTGCTTACCTTGTAAGCGAGCTTCCATTCGATGTGATAAATCACCGGGCTCACCGGTCTGCCATGCCTGTTCTACGTTCAGGTCTCCGAGAAAGTGTCGCATGAGGTAGAGCAAATGAGGAGCTTCATCGAAGAAAAGCCCTCCCGGCAGTTCACCGTACCAGTTCGGAAGACGCCGCTGCCAGCTGCTTAACTGTACTCCCATAGCCGATTGCACTTCCCCCGCTTGGCCATTCGCAAGAAGTGATTCTGCTTTTCGGGCCGATCGGGAAAATTTAAAGTTGTGAGCAGGACATACAGTGAGTCCTGATTCATCTGAAAGGTATTCCAGATGACGTCCTTCTTCGGATGTCATTGTCATTGGTTTCTCTACCAGGACATGTTTTCCAGCATCAATAACTGCCTCTACTATTGGTGCGTGTACCTGTGGAGGTGTACATATAGAAACCACATCCAGCGGTTCCTTCAGGAAATCATCCAGGCTATTGAAAGAAGATGGAATACCGAACTTTTTGGCAACGGAATTCGCTCTATTGCCATCCCGATCAAGGATGGCTACCGTTTTGGCTCTTCTATCTCGCTGGTAGGACGGGATATGCCGGGCTGTGGCAACCCATCCGGTTCCAATGATTCCCACTCGTATAGTTCGCTCTGAATTGCGTTCACCCATTGACGGTTCGTCTCCTTTTCATATACACGCTGTTGGGCCTCCTCCGCAATCATTCCCCAAGCATATTCGGCACTAACCGTTTCACGCCCAATGAGCGTTTCTTCAGCCTGAGATTGATTACCAAACAAATTGCTGGAAGCATTCGCCAACCCCTCGCGCGGATCCACAGGCACCCGTCGACGACTTACTACTTCTTCATATACGCGTTCTGTCTTCTGGGCAACTACTTCCCAGGTATGCTTGTTAACAACCATGTCATATCCACGATTCCCCATACTTTCAGCCATGGACCGATCGTCTAGCAATCTTATAGTTGCATTAGCCAGAGCAGAGCTGTCACCAACAGGTACTAGATGACCACACTCTTTATCTTTTATGAGTTCCGGAGTACCTCCTACAGGGGTTGCCACTACCGGTAGAGCAGAAGCCATAGCTTCCAAAACAGTGAGAGGCATACCTTCCAATGTAGATGGCCTCACAAAGAGACTTGACTTACGCATCAATTCGGGAACATCATGCCGCAGTCCTAAGAAATCAATTGCATGCCCAACCTGCAGTTTTTCGGCTTGTTGTATCAATTGTGCTTTCATGGGCCCATCACCGGCAAATATTATCCTTGCATTCGGATGACTTGACAGGATTTGAGGCACAGCGTTCACCAGTACTTCAGGACCTTTATTCTGTATCAGGCGTCCTACAAACAGGATCGTCGGTTTAACACCGTTCCGCTCTAACGTAGGATGAAAAGCGCTTGTATCTACCCCATTGGGAACAACGGTAAGAGGGGTAGATTTCCCAATCATTGGCTTTGAGTACTGTGCTACCGCTTCTGAAACAGTTATTATATGACTGCTCTGGCGAGCGATAAATCTACCAACAGTGAACTCATATGATTTCACAAGTGTACGTAACAGTTTGCTGCCTCCCTCCATCTCACCCAGATGAAGGGTAGTTATAAGAGGAACAGAAGACAGCGTTTTGAGAAGCGCCGCTGCTTCAGTAGTACGGAAAAACAGATTATGAGCATGGATTACATCCGGTTTAAATGTCCGAATACATCGGAAAATGGCAGGCAGCAAACTTATAGAAATCGCTTGCTGAAGGCCCAGTCTTGGAGTGAGGTCCATAGCAGGAATCCGAAATATAGTAAGATTGCCTGTGGTTTCAACTTCAGGAGAAGGAACAGTCTTCAATGTTACCACAGCAACGTCATGCCCTCGTTGGACTAGCCTCGGGCATATTTCAGATACGACTTTTTCCACACCTCCGCCAAGATGAGGCGGATAGTAATCAGATAACATCAAAACACGCACATCATTTCTCCTCTGCTAGAACATCTCACAGTAGCTAATTTCTATCGTGTTCTGGTTGATTTCTACTCTTTGACCATAGCCTACAATTTTGGGGGTAAACCCTAATACAGGGTTAGCCCTCAATTCTACTACGTGAATACCTGATAGTTGGCCCAGCCAGCGATTATTCTTAGACGTAAATTTGACGGTGGCTGAGTGTCAATCCGTGGTTAATCCCGATCTTTTGCTCAGGCGCATAGGACCAAATTTCTATAGAAAAAGGTATCAAATGATGCTATCCTTCTGCCGCGACAATAAAATTCTCCTGCGTGCAAGACAACGACTAAGAGGTAATTGCGTTTGGGAACAGCACGATTCAGGAAATGAAGTCTTTTCCATTTGATCAGGTCCAGAAGGGGCATATGAGACGAGAATTAGTAGTAAATAAGCAAACACTACAAATGGGGGGGGTTACCACCACTGGAAATACATGATACCACCGTTTCATGGCTAACATGTTGTTCAGTAGAGTGATTGTAAGGGATTCTGTTCCATTGATGTACAGAAATCCGCAAGACTAAAACCTTTAACAATTAAACGCTAGCAGATTCGCGAATCCTTATTGTCAAGCGATTCTACAAGCTCCGAGAAGGGCAAACCGGGAGAAATCCCGGGACGCAAAGCCAAGGGTCTAAAGCCTCCTTGAGGCTATGATCGCCAGGCCGCCGAAGAGCGCACTTTGTGTCAATCCTTTTGCAATTGATGCAAACAGGGATGCCCTTCCAGGCATCCCTGTTTTTGTATATAGAGAAAGAACATGTTGAGAACAGACATAATCAGAAAAGGTCAAACAGCAAATATGCCAAAATCAGTGATCAGCATGGTGTTTGCTGGTACAACAGTTTTTCTTATTTATACACACATTCCGCAGACCCAAAGCGAAGTCAGCCTCCTCTAAAGCAGCAATGCCGCAAGGAGGTGTTCGTGTATATAAGTCACAATCTTGGAATAGGGAGGGACCAATGAAAAAGGAATTGTATTTCGGTAAACTTGGATCATACCTTGTGATCTGTTTTTTGATGGTGATGCTAGCCATCCCGACAGCAGTTGCGGCACAGCCTGCCTTCAACCTTACCATCACCCTTGATGGCAACGGAACTACCAATCCAACCGCAGGCACAGCTCATCCTTATAATGAAAGTACAGTGGTTCCCGTTACAGCCACCCCAGAGGTCGGCTGGGTATTTGCAGGTTGGGAAGGCCCGGTAAATAACCCGGGAACCCCCAGTACCACGACTACTATGACAAGTAATGTCAATCTCATTGCTCATTTTGCACCAGAAGGAGGTCCTCCTCCCGCAGGCCCTGCCTTAATAATAAATAATGACGGTAAAGGTACTACGGCACCATCAACCGGAACTTATCCGGTTCAACCTGGTACCACAATGGCGATCTCAGCGTTCCCCAATATGGGGTACGATTTTCTTACCTGGACCGGTGATGTTGACACCATCGCAAATGTCAATGCAGCTAATACCACCATTACCATGTCTGGTACCAAGAGCATTTTGGCCACATTCGCCCAGTCAGCTCCAGCTACATATAACTTAACAATGGCAGTCGGGGGTCAAGGCAGTACAACTCCGCCAGTGGGAGCAAGTAGCCAGACCGCTGGCGCTACAGTTGGCATTACAGCTACTCCCGGTATGGGATATACCTTTGCAAATTGGACTGGCCCGGTAGCTAATCCGAATGCCGCCAGCACAACTGTTACCATGGCAGGAGACCTGGTGTTAAAGGCCAATTTCCAACCGGCACACGATGCAACAATCTCAGAGCAGCATGACCCCACGGCCTCAGACAGTCACGATGCTACCATGTCTTCCTTTGGGCACGACCCGATTATGTCAGAGCAGCACGATCCCACGGCCTCGGACAGTCACGATGCTACCATGTCTTCCTTTGGGCACGACCCGATTATGTCAGAGCAGCACGATCCCACGGCCTCGGACAGTCACGACGCTACCATGTCCGCCTTTGGGCATGAACCGATTATGTCAGAACAGCATGACCCCACGGCCTCAGACAGTCACGACGCTACCATGTCCGCCTTTGGGCATGAACCGATTATGTCGGAGCAGCATGACCCCACGGCCTCAGACAGTCACGACGCAGCCATGTCCTCCTTTGGACATGAACCGATTATGTCAGAGCAGCATGACCCCACGGCCTCAGACAGTCACGACGCTACCATGTCCGCCTTTGGGCATGAACCGATTATGTCAGAGCAACATGACCCCACGGCCTCGGACAGTCACGATGCAACTATGTCCTCCTTTGGACATGAACCGATTATGTCAGAACAGCATGACCCCACGGCCTCAGCAAATCACGATGCAACTATGTCCTCCTTTGGGCATGAACCGATTATGTCAGAGCAACATGATCCCACCGCATCCGGCAATCACGATGCAACTATGTCCTCCTTTGGGCATGAACCGATTATGTCAGAGCAACATGATGCCACCGCATCCGGCAATCACGATGCAACTATGTCCTCCTTTGGGCATGAACCGATTATGTCAGAGCAACATGATGCCACCGCTTCCGGCAATCACGATGCAACCATGTCCGCCTTTGGGCATGAACCGATTATGTCAGAGCAACATGACGCCACCGCATCCGGCAATCACGATGCGACCATGTCCTCCTTTGGGCATGATCCCATAATGTCGGAGCAGCATGATGCCACCGCTTCCGGCAATCACGATGCGACCATGTCCTCCTTTGGGCATGATCCCATAATGTCGGAGCAGCATGATGCCACCGCTTCCGGCAATCACGATGCAACCATGTCCTCCTTTGGGCATGATCCTATAATGTCAGGGCAGCATGATGCCACCGCTTCCGGCAATCACGATGCAACCATGTCCTCCTTTGGGCATGATCCCATAATGTCGGAGCAGCATGATGCCACCGCATCCGGCAATCACGATGCAACTATGTCCGCCTTCGGCCATGACCCGATGAAGTCCGATATGCATGATGCGACAGCTTCCGGTCAGCACGATCCGGCCATGTCAGGCTTCGGCCACGATCCGGCCATGTCAGGTATGCATGATGCCACCGCTTCCGGCAATCACGATGCAACCATGTCCTCCTTTGGCCACGATCCGGCCATGTCAGGTATGCATGATGCCACCGCTTCCGGCAATCACGATGCAACCATGTCCTCCTTTGGACATGATCCTATAATGTCAGGCATGCATGATGCCACTGCTTCCGGTAGTCACGACCCGGTAATGTCCGGTTATGGGCATGATCCGATAATGTCGGGGCAACATGATGCCACCGCATCCGGCAGTCACGACTCGGTCATGTCAGGCTTCGGCCATGATCCTGCCATGTCAGGTATGCATGATGCTACGGCATCCGGTAATCACGATCCGGCTATGTCCGGCTTTGGTCATGATCCAATGATGTCAGGCTATCATGATGCAACAGCTTCCGGTCAGCATGATCCGTCTATGTCCTCCTTTGGCCACGATCCCATGATGTCGGGGCAACATAACGCCACCGCTTCCGGCCAGCATGATGCGGCTATGTCCGGTTTCGGGCACGATCCGATGAAGTCAGGTATGCATGATGCTACCGCTTCCGGTCAGCATGATGCGGCTATGTCCGGCTTTGGGCACGATCCGGCCATGTCAGGCATGCATGATGCCACCGCTTCCGGTAATCACGATCCGTCTATGTCCGGTTATGGTCACGATCCCGCTATGTCGGGCATGCATGATGCTACCGCTTCCGGTAATCACGATCCGGTAATGTCCGGCTTCCATCATGACCCGATAATGTCAGGCATGCATGACGCCACGGCCTCCGGCAATCATGATCCGGATATGTCAGGTTATGGTCACGATCCTATAATGTCTGGCCAACATGATGCCACTGCTTCCGGTAATCACGATCCCATGATGTCTGGCTTTGGCCATGATCCAATGATGTCAGGTATGCATGATGCGACTGCTTCCGGCCAGCATGATCCGGCTATGTCCGGCTTTGGCCATGACCCGATGATGTCGGGATATCATGATGCCACCGCATCCGGTAATCACGATCCGGCTATGTCCTCCTTTGGGCACGATCCCGCCATGTCGGGGCAACATAACGCCACCGCTTCCGGCCAGCATGATGCGGCTATGTCCGGTTTCGGGCACGATCCGATGAAGTCAGGTATGCATGATGCTACCGCTTCCGGTCAGCATGATGCGGCTATGTCCGGCTTTGGGCACGATCCGGCCATGTCTGGTCATCATGATGCTACTGCATCCGGTAATCACGATCCGGCTATGTCCGGTTATGGTCATGATCCCGCCATGTCTGGCATGCATGATGCTACCGCTTCCGGTAATCACGATCCGGTAATGTCCGGCTTCCATCATGACCCGATGATGTCCGGCATGCATGACGCCACGGCCTCCGGCAATCATGATCCGGCTATGTCAGGTTATGGTCACGATCCTATAATGTCTGGCCAACATGATGCCACCGCTTCCGGCAATCACGATGCGATGATGTCAGGCTTTGGCCATGATCCTGCAATGTCAGGCATGCACGATGCTACCGCTTCCGGCCAACACGATCCGGCCATGTCCGGCTTCGGTCATGATCCGATGATGTCGGGCTATCATGATGCCACCGCATCCGGTAATCACGATCCGGCTATGTCCTCCTTTGGTCACGATCCCGCGATGTCGGGGCAACATAACGCCACCGCTTCCGGCCAGCATGATGCGGCTATGTCAGGCTTTGGTCACGACCCCATGATGTCGGGTCAACATAACGCCACCGCTTCCGGCCAGCATGATGCGGCTATGTCCGGTTTCGGGCACGATCCACTGGTTTCAGGGGTACATGATGCCACGGCCTCCGGCAATCATGATCCGGCTATGTCAGGCTTTGGGCACGATCCGATTATCTCCGGGCTACATGATGCGACAGCTTCCGGTAATCACGATCCGGTAATGTCTAGCTTCAAACACGACCCTATAATGTCCGGTCAACATGATGCCACCGCATCCGGCAATCACGATCCGGCAATGTCCGGTTACGGACACGATCCGATGATGTCAGGTTATCATGATGCGACCGCCTCTGGCAGTCACGATCCGATGATGTCAGGTTTCCATCATGATCCAATAATGTCCGGTTATCACGATGCCACTGAATCCGGTCAACACGATTCAATAATGTCCGGCTTTGGGCACGATCCGATGGTTTCAGAGGCGCATGATTCTACTGCCTCCGGCAATCACGATTCGGCAATGTCCGGCTTTGGACATGATCCTGCCATGTCAGGTGAGCATGATGCTACGGCATCCGGCAATCACGACGCGACCATGTCAGCCTTCGGTCATGATCCTATGATCTCAGGTGAACATGATGCTACGGCATCCGGCAATCACGACGCAGTTATGTCCGGCCAGGGACACGATCCTCTAATGTCGGGACAACATGACGCCACGGCATCCGGCAATCACGACGCAGTTATGTCCGGCCAAGGACACGATCCCATAATGTCGGGACAGCACGACGCCACCGCATCCGGCAATCACGACGCAGTTATGTCTGGCCAGGGACACGATCCTTTGATGTCGGGGCAGCATGACGCTACCGCCTCCGGCAATCACGACTCCGTGATGTCCGGTTTTGGGCATAACCCGATTATCTCTGAACAGCATGACGCTACCGCCTCCGGCAATCACGACTCTGTGATGTCCGGCCAGGGACACGATCCCATAATATCGGAGTCGCATGACTCCACGGTTTCGGCAAATCATGACCCGGCATTCTCCGGCATGAAACATGACCCGATTCTCTCCGGTGAGCATGATGCCACGGCTTCGACGAGTCACAGTTCAGTTCTTTCGGCTCAAAATCATCAACCGCTGGATTCAATGCTGCACGATACTTTAATGTCAGAATGGCACGATTCGTTCTTGTCCGGCAATGGTCACGATCCGGCGCTTTCGATGCAACATAATCAGACCCTTTCAGCATCGCACGATCCGACGATGTCCGGATTCCACCACGATCCGGCAGCTTCAGTATCTCATGACGCCACAGCTTCCGGTCAGCACGATTCGGCTCTCTCTGCATTTGGCCATGACCCGATAGGCTCGGCTTCACATGATGCTACCGACTCCGGTAATCATGATGCTGCACTCTCAGGTTGGGGCCATGACCCGGTCGCTTCATTGACACATGATGCCACGGACTCCGGCAATCACGATTCGGCTCTCTCCGGTTGGGGCCATGACCCGGTTGGTTCGGCTACGCATGATGCCACGGCCTCCAGCCAGCATGACCCGGCTCTCTCCGGTTGGGAACATGAACCGGTTCTCTCCGGCCAGCATGATGCCACGGCCTCCGGCCAGCATAATTCCGTGCTGTCACAGGGACAACACGAACCTAATCTTTCGGCTGGTGGAATCCATGACACGGTTACATCATGGATGCACGAAGCGGCAACCTCAGACAGGCACGATGGAACCTTCTCCAGGGAGCATTCTGCAGCAACCAGTGCCGGTACAGTGTTACATGATGGTAGCAATTCTGAAGGTCAAACCGTGAGCCACAAGACATCCACCTCCCTGGCACATGATGAGTTCTTCTCTGAACAACATGAGGCCACCACCACGGCAGTGCATGATGGCGTCTATTCTGATGGCCACAGCATATTCCTTTCCAAGCAGGGACACCAGCCGGATATTTCCACCGGCCATGACCCGTTCCTCTCTGGAAACCATGATTCAGGAACATCAGAGGTCCATGATGGTGCTCTCTCCAAGAACCATGATGCTACCCTATCCCAGGGTACGCATACGCCGGATATATCCATTGGGCACGATGCATTCTTCTCAGAAGCGCACGATTCTAATACCACATGGATACATGACGGCGGTTTAAGCAACTACCATGATCCGGAACTGTCTAACAGTGGCCACTTGCCTGACGTGTCATTGGGCCACGATCCGTATCTCTCCGAACAGCATGATGCGGACACCACATGGATACATGATGGTATTCGTTCCCAATATCATGAACCGGCGGTATCCGCAGGTGGCTCTCACGAGTCTTCAGTCTCGCTGGCCCATGATGCCTTCTATTCCAAGGAACATGACCCGGCTACTTCCTGGGCTCATGACGGCAGCCTTTCCAACTGGCACGACCCGTCGTTATCCATAAGCGGTTCTCATGCACCGGATATTTCTACCGGTCACGATCCATATCTCTCCAAGAAGCATGATCCGCGAACAACATGGATTCATGACGGCATCCGTTCCAATTACCACGATCCGGCAGTATCCACGGGCGGCGCCCATGATGTGAAGGTCTCTCTGGGTCACGATTCGTTCTTCTCCAAGGAGCATGATCCGGCTACCTCCTGGTCCCATGATGGCGCAGTATCAGCATGGCATGATCCGACTGTCTCAGCAGGAGGTTCGCACTCTGCGGCAACTTCAACAGGGCACAATGCCACCCTATCCAGGGCGCATGACCCGGCCTTCTCGGCCAGCTATGGCTCTGATACTGATTCGGTCATAGATGGTGATGGCACTACGTCCACTGCCCATGGCTTACCAGGCGCACAGGCTGTAACCGATGGCGATGCTTTGATCACATTCGAGTCTACAGTTTCCGGTGCTCGAACCTATGACATACTGATGTTCGATGTAGACAACAATAACAAGTGGTCAACTGGTGATGCCCTGGTGCTGGAAGGCGGTACGATCGATGGCATATACAATTCCGTCACGGACACCGTCATCCTGGTAGGAAACAGCAGCCTCAGTAACGGTGCTGCTGCTGACTTCCAGCTCTTGGTTGTGGGTGATCTCCTGGGTATACTGTTCCATGATGCCAGCTCAAACGGCGCCTGGAACGATGGTGAGGATATCGTGCTCGATACGAATCATAACAACGTCTATCTCCCATAACGGGAATCCTCGCTAAACAAGATTTAATAATCGGGGGATGCGGTCGCGGATCGCATCCCCCGATTCATTTCTCCCTTCTGATGGTACCGATCCACTGACTTCTCCAGACTATCCCTGTTACCAGTTGCCCAAGAAAATACCTATGATCGAATCCATTTACCGTAATCCTATCCAAAAATCCCGCCACTGCGTTAAAAAACTTCTTCAACCGGACTCAGGAATACACGTAGAATAATTGAGGGTATACCCGGTTTAATCTTGCTACGGGATTTCGTAAAGTAGAGACAATCCGAAAGGCTCGGCTTGGGGGAAAACCCTTACATTAATAGCCGATAACGCCTGAAGTCCTTGTACAGTCAAACACAGTGGTAATCGTCATCTCCAGAAATGGAAGGTTAGCCATTTATGTGACGGATTGTACCATAGAAGTATCAACCTATGAAGGAGCACAGAAATATGGAACACGGTAAAATGTTTCGGCTGATAGTGTTGGTATCCCTTACGCTGGTAGTAATTCTCGGCTTGGCGAGCGGATTAGTTTTGGGGAAATCATCATCGTCATCATCCAATAGGTTGACTATGGCAGTGAATGGCGGCGGTACCACCGACCCGCCGATCGGGATTGGCCAGTATGATTCCGACGAATCCGTGTCCATATCGGCCAAGGCGGACCTAGGTTATACCTTTGCAGGCTGGACCGGCGATGTTTGCTCGATCGAAAATCCCAGTTCTGCCGACACAGAAGTGACCATCGATGATAGCATCAGCATCTTTGCCAATTTCATTCCGGATGGTCCGAAACCGTATTTCTCTCTCAATCAGCATTGGGTGGAGGGATTCTACAACACTCCGGATGATGTTAATCTTGAGGATATTGATTCGGTATTCTGGCATGTGTTCTCCCGACTTCCGGATCAGGTGACAGTCTACCCTACAGAAAATTATTATTATTACATGCTTCATCTCGATGGCCGCACACTCTGGGGCAATATTCGCCTCGCCACCGGTCATCGTGAACTTGGCGATCTGTCATTTGCATACTTTGAGTTTGACGAAATGGCCTATGCCCCCAGCAGTAAATTCACGCGTTCAAAGGTCTTCACTGCCAAGGATGGTGTGGAACTAATAGAAGTCGATCACTTTACCTATATTGTGAACTACAGGGACAAGTCGGTCACTTTTAATATGCTTCGCTTACCGCAGGATCCGCCGCGCCAGTTCGAATTAAGAGAGAACGAGGTTTTTGTAGAGCGCACATTTGACGAATCGAGCTATCAATTCTTCCTGCTGTTCAACGAGGAGAAGAACTACTTCTTATGGGTACTCAATGAAGAGGAAGTCGTACCGGATACACTCGATCCGATCGGTACAACCGGTGACATCTACCGGGGCAGGCGTTCCGGATTCGTTTTCTGGGAGGACGATCTGGGGAGAAAGGTTCTGGCCACTATTCGTCAACAGAGCATCACACGTAACGACTATTTCGACGGACCGTTTGACCAGCTAGCGGATAACTACGCCGAGGAAGTGGACATACAGGGGTATATGATCAAGGCCTCACCGGGACTCGAAGGACGGATCGATCAATACGGCTATTTCACCGATCCCGGATCATCAATGCGGGTTGCCCTTAGCACATATGGCACCCATTACTATCAGCAACAGGCTCTTGATTTTGTAGCTGCTGCCAAGGCTTCTACAGATACTTACCAGTACATCTCACGTAGAGGAGCGATGACGACGACGTCCACTACTCCATAACTGAAATAATCTCAATTGCTTGACACCAAGAGAGCATTCTATGCAACGATCAGTTTTTACAATCATGCCTGCCATCAATGAGGCAGCCCATATTACTGATGTGATTTCGTAAAGTAGTAACTGGACAGTAACACCAAACGAATCTTGATTGAAAAGGAAAAGAACTGTGAGTCAATCAGTCAGCGTTATTATGCCCGCTCTAAATGAAGAGGAATGCATAGAAAGTGTAGTCTCAAGCATTCCATTGCAGGATTTTAAAGCAAAAGGGTTTGACGTCGAGGTGCTGGTGGTGGATAACGGATCAACCGACCAGACGGCAGATTTGGCCCGAACCGCCGGGGCTCGTGTGGTTTATGAGCCACGCAGAGGATACGGTCAGGCTTACCGGACAGGATTCAACGAGGCAAAAGGCGATATCATCTGTACTCTGGATGCCGATGGAACCTATCCTTCCTCGGACCTGCCATACTTGGTGGAAAAGCTGCTCAACGAGGATTTTGAGTTTATCACCACCAACCGATACGGTGCAATGTCAGAAGGTTCCATGTCCCGAATCAACCAAATAGGGAATGCCATCCTGAATTTCTTCAGTCAGTCACTTTTTCGGCTACCCTTCCGGGATTCCCAGTCCGGAATGTGGATATTCAAAAGGAACCTTGTCAATAGAATGCAATTGCAGTCAAAAGGCATGTCTCTTTCTCAGGAGATCAAGATAAAAATGGCATGCCACTTGAAAGTCCGTTGCACAGAAATCCCAATCCACTATGAAAAACGCACTTCACCGCCGAAATTGAACCGCTGGCGAGATGGAGTAGGCAACCTGTATCATCTCCTTCGAATCAGGTTTGGAACATTGCCTCCGATATTCGACTCCGAAAACACGGTCGACTATTCTGTGATCGATGATTACGATCAATCGGCTATACCCAGTTTTACCTACAGCGGAACTCCAACTTTGTCTCAATCAAGCAGCACCGTCTTTTCGACACGACAAACCAACCAGCTTAAGTTTTGAAAAAGCAAAGGCATGGCCCTTAAAGAGTAATGCCCTTTGTATTGTGGATGATTGTAGATACCCAAATCCTGACATTTTCCTGGACAACGACACTACATCCCGTCCCACGTGTCCGATTATTGTGAGATCGTTAAAATTTGCCATGACTCCCTCCTCCTTTTGTGAAAAATAGACCTCAATTAATGCAGACTATCCCCATTGAGGAAAGTATCTCATTTAGCCAGGATGCGCTGACTCACGAGAGGGTTTCAACCATTGTTGAAGATGGCCAGTCTTTCATGGTGCAGGAATGCGAATGTAAAAAGGAGCAAGGGTTTTTGGGCAATCCCTGCGAAAAGCCTTTGGATTGTTTGATGATGGTCGTGCACCGGCAAATAGCGGTGTTGTTCTTATGAAATTGACTCAGTCATTTCCTGCGAGGCTTCGGACGGGTGAAGCAGTGGAAAAGAAGCAAGCTAGAGGCATGGTGCTGAAACGAGCTGATAATTTGAAGGATGCTTGTTCGGTGTACCGTGAAAATGCAAGAGAAATGCTCGCTCTCTATCAATCTTTTGAGCCTCAAGCATCATCACGAAATCAGACAATGATGCGGACAAAGCTGCGATGAAATGAAGTCGGAACAGAAAGTAGCACGGTTAGTGTCTCTGAGATGAATATCAGTCGCTGCCCAATGCAAATGCGGCGACGCGACCAACTATCGGGCCAAGTAATGCACTGAACACGCTCGCTACTACAACATTGGAGTAAGCATTTGTCTAATGTTCAATGAATGATTGCTGACTGATGTATCCAAACACAAACATGATGCCTGCCGCAATGACATAGATTGTCCAAATCATGATTCACTCCCCGCTGCGTTGCTACTCGCTTCTACGTGAACTTCTATCGGCAAATCAGCAGCAGTAACCCATTTGCTACCCTTTTTATACTCCACACTCATAACGTGTTCTCCCTCTTCATCTACGTGAAAGCTGTCAAAAGATAGGTTTATCCTATTGTGCCCGGGTGGTATTTTTACAGTTCCTTTTATCAGAATTCTACTAGCACCTGATGGCAAAGATTCTCTTATTCGGACTGTCATACTAATTGGCCTCTTTGCGTCAATTTTCCACTCAGTCCCAATGTTAAAAGGTGGCATTACAGTAGGTAGAGATTTGACATTGGCTCCATTTATCACATTGATATAGGATACGTTATTTGTTTACTTATCAATGATGATATCGTTACATATTAGTGAGAATAAGTGTCGAATCACTGTCTGCCTCCTCTGTTTCGGGCGATGATACAAAACGTTGATATGTGTCTTCCGTTGGATTCGTATAGACCAGCCATGGTTCGCCCAATCTTAGTGCTTCACCTACTCCCAAAAAGGGATATTCGAAATGACTTTTGGCTGTAGCAATTTTCGAAATTCTTCTCTACATGCTTTCGTTGCAGTTTCGGCGCCATAGTTATTTGATAGCAAGTAGAGCATATGAGTATTCAAAGATACACCCTCTCTATCGGCCTCTTCAGCAAGTTTTTTGTGCAAAGAGGACGGCAAGCGCAGTCTAATTTGACCACTGTGTGTCTTCACCTTCTGCGGAGCCGGAACTTCCTCTCCATCCTCAAGCATGGTCTCAATAAATCCTTCGACAGCAATTCTTGCTTCATTGGCCGCTTCTTCGGGCGTTTCCCCGAAAGCTGATAGTCCCGGAAACTCCGGTATAGTGGCAACATAGCATTCGTCCCTGTCGCTCCAAGCCAGCGTCATTGAATATTTAAACATCTCTATCCCTCCATCAAATCAAACTCATCTATGAACGCCAAGAGTTGCTTAATTTGATAGTCCTTTGCCTTACTTTTGTCCCTATTATCAGGCTGAAAATTCATCATTGTCCCATAAATCGGATGCTTATAGATGCGGTGACTCCCATTTCGTCTTCTGAAAACAAACCCGACCTCCTCCGCAAGAGCGCATAATTCATCAAAAGTGAGATTCTGTGGTGAGGTGGTCGCCTTATTGAATAGGCGCTCTCTTCGAGGACTCATGTTAACTGACGGTACCATATGCGGTACCATATTGTCAATCACATGGATATCAGCCAAGAGTAGCGCTTGCAGGCCTATTAAGAGAGTGGCGCTTTGCACAACTTCAGGTTGTCATAAAATGTCACTGACGTCGTATACCTCTGAACCATCTCAAGTGATTCCCACCTACCAAGGTCTTTGATGGTCATGGTATCCACGCCTGCTTTCCTCAATAGACAGGCAAAGGTTCTACGGAAGGTGTGAGAGTTGCAGGTGAACCTTTGGGCAATGTTGTCCAAAGGTTCTTTTGATAGGATGCAGTCCACGTTAGGATGAAACAATCCAAGCCGCAACCGAAGGCAACACGTGAACCCTGAAAACGTCCTCTAATTATTGGGCCAGTTTGCCCCACTTTTGCTGACGACGCACAGTGGAGGCACTATTCTTGCCAGACTGTTTGGGGAATGGGCCGTTGGTATTTGGGTGTTCTTTTATATCGTACTTCTGATGTCAGTACGAAAAAAGAGAATACGACTGATACCGATTTTGCACCTTGCGCAGATTTTTGAAGATATCGTAAACGCGAAAACCAGGAAATGACAGGGACAGCTCCTGTATTGGAAGGCTAGCGCTTCCGATCAACAGCCAGAAGAGACGCAATGGCGGACATTCCGGCCATGATCGCCCCCGCAACAAAAGCCCATTGCAATCCATCCATAAACTCAGCTATCTCAGCCTCCCCGAAAGCTCCGGGTTTCATCGTTGTGGTCACCGGTGCAATGTTGTAAAGCACGGCTCCAGCTACTGCCAATCCGAGTACCATTCCCACATTGCGCATTGCTGCCAGTATCCCGGAAGCAATCCCTAAATAAGGGGGAGGAACGCACCCCATAACAGCGCTGTTATTCGGGCTCTGGAACATGCCCATGCCGGCCCCGATGATCACCAACCGCCACACTACATCGCCAACGCCGGATGACTGATCCAGGCTGCTCAAAGCAAATAATCCCACTGTGGTGATAACCATCCCCAGGAAGGTCAGCAATCTGGTTCCGATGCGATCGGACATTATTCCGCTGGCAGGTGCTACAAACAGGGTGGCCGCAGGTGCGGCGACCATCACTATACCAACTTTCAGTATGCTGTATTGCAACACAAATACCAGGAAAAACGGGGTCAGGAAGATCACGGCATACAATGCCATAAAACTCAAAAGAGCGCTTAAATTGGCCATACTGAATGCCCTGTTATTAAACAGACTCAAGTTCAGCATAGGCTGGGTTGATTTTCTTTCGATTATGAAAAAGATAACGGCGAACACCAGCCCGATCACGAGCAACGTGATACCAGTGGGTGAAAGCCATCCCCAGTCTTCACCTCGATTGGCGTATAAGGTCAGGCACCCCAGGAAAATCAAGGCGGCCAGCGCTCCCGGCCAATCGAGCCTCTGATCGGGCTTCTTCTCTCCCATAGGAATAATCCTGCCACCCATGATCATCGCGGCTACACCAATAGGAACATTGATGAAAAAGATGTACCGCCAACTCAGGTGCTCGGCTATTACTCCACCGAGAGTCGGGCCCAATCCCAATCCAATAGCTATCGATATGGCGAACATTCCCATGGCCTTGCCCCTCTCCCGAGGCGGAAAAGCTGATGTAATAATGGCAAAACCAACTGCCATCATCATCCCGGCGGCCAGTCCCTGCAGGGCTCGAAAGGCAACAAGCATCCAAATGCTTTGGGATACACCGCATAGAATAGATGTCAGGGTAAAGGTGCCCAACCCACAGAGGAAGACCTTCTTGTATCCGATCATGTCTCCCAGCCGACCGTAGAGCAAGATGAGACAACTGATGGTTAAGAGATAGATGCTCGGCACCCATTGGGCAATGGAGATATCCGTATCAAAATACCGGGTGATATCCGGAAGGACGGTGTTAACTATACTGCCATCGAGTGGGCCCATGATGCTTCCCACCATCACGGCAATGAGTATCTGCCATTTGGCAGGATGGCCTGTCATTGCTGGGGATCCGGTGTTTTCAGTCATGATTGTCTCTGTATTTGGTTGTTACGGATATAATAAGGGCGGCAACCATTATTTGCAATGGTTACCGCCCTCTGTACCGTGATTTGTTTACTGCCTACTTTCCTGCGGTAGCTTTTCGTATCCGCAGCGTCTCGGCAAAGGTCTCAATTCTGGTTCTTAACATCTCCGTTGGTGTATCTCTGGTATCCATTTGGTCGGTTTCGATCGCCAGTACCGGTACACCAGTCCGTTCCTCGATTTCTTTCTTCACAATCTGAGGAAAGCTACCCACCGGTCGGCAAGCATACATTCCATTCCAGATGATCCCTTCCAAATCGAAATGCTTTATCACTTCCTCAACTCTAAAAAGCAATCCTGAGACGCTATGGGTCATCCCCATTCGCATGAAGGCCTGGGCCGTCTTCTCAAAGCCATGATAATCCGTTTTGGTCATGTCTTTGGGATGAACCCAGAAGAACGGGGCAACCACTGGCGCCAGGCCAGCCTCTTCTACCATCGCGTTGACAGTAGGATCGGTGAACCATGGCATAGTCCAAGCGATTCTCGGCGCTCCCTTGGGTGTCACTCCTTTACCCTGCTTGACTACTTCTTCCGCTTCTGCAGCCAGTATATTAATGGCGTCCAAACCTTCGGCCATGGTTCTACGTTCCGGGTTGGTGATCATCATGTAGAAAAGTAACAAGTTATTGTTGCCTATCGGCATGGGATCGGCTTTCTGGCATTCCAGCACCCTCTGGAAACCAAGGTAAAGCTTCCCGATTTCCATTCTGGCGGCATTCAGATGGTCGGGTCCCACATGAACATCATGCTTTTCATGGAGCTCTGTGATTACATTTTCCAATTCTTTGGCGAAGTATTTAACTCTGTGATCTTCGATGGCCGGATAATTCTTGGGATATGCTTCCCAGTCTGAATCCAGGACGTTATCGATGATTATTCGAGGTATACCCGGGAAATGGTAGTCGATGAGTTCATCGGTTTTCGATTCATTATCACAAAAGAAACTTGATACCAGGAATACATCGGGCATAGGATTGAGACCTTTCAGAAACCCTCCAAGCCTCATTTTGTTTGCGCCACAATGCCCGGCGCCAGGAGCCATTCCACTGGCTTCAGCCAGATCAAAGTAGGAATCGGCCATATCAAACATCAGGCCAAAGATAAACAGGTTCACGAACTCGGGCGTGGCGGCGTAATATCCGGCCAGATTGATGGAAGTTCCCATTCTTGGTTCGAGAGGATAGGTATAATAAATTACCTTTTCATGTTCCTCTGTACACAGGACCTGGTCAATGAACTGTTTCATCCATATTCCCCACCCCTTGCGCACTCCTTTCGATTCCATCCAGAAATATTTATGTAGCCGTTCGACCCCTCTCTTGCATTCTTCAGGTCCTATTCCAGCTTTTTCGAAGACCTTCTCGATTCGGGAGGCCTCTTGCAGTATTTCTTCATCGCTGTAATTGCAAAGGTTCAATAGTTCTTTGTAATACATGATTAACTCCTTATCGACTCTACAAAGGTTTCGAGCCTGGTGCTGAACTGTCCTCTTTCGATGGAATCGTAATCTGATGTCAGTTTGAGCATGGGAACATTTGCTCCCTTCTTTAGCACATCCGGATACCAGTAGGATTCGAAATCGTCTGATTCGCGGGCCATCATCTGATACCAAACCACGCCTTCCACTTCAAATTCATTAGCCAGCTTGACGGCAAATACTCTCCGCTCCTTGCCTGGGCGGAACCATGCCGGGGGTACTCTTTTTGTGAAATACCGGTCAGCCAGTGCTTCTATCAGGTTGCCTTCAGTATCCACTGTTTCCCAGTAATGTCGAATCCCTTCACCGAATTCTTCGATTACTATGTTTCCTCCGGCAGCATCAATGAAGTCCAGGATTTTGTGGTCACCGTAAGCCATAGTAGTGCCCATGAGCATAAGTCGGGGGCCTTTTGCCTCGGGATCTTCCTGACCTCTCAACCCAGTAGCGATCTCTTCAAGTTTGGCCACCACAACCTTCTTGTCGAGCATGAGAGATGCGTGATTAAGCATGATGAAATCTTTTGTGGAGATAGGAGGCCTTTTCGATTTGCGCATCAGGCTGATCTCTTTAAGAAGCTCTCTTTCCTTATTGCAAAGATCAATCGCTTCCTTCAGTTTCTCATCCGTGATCTTGTTGCCGGTGAATTCCTCCAGTTTATCCTTAAACATGTTGAAACCATGAGCAACATAGTCAGCAGACCAGTCATGCTTGGTATGGGGAATACCGAAACGCACTGTGGTCATCTCGGTGAACACGTCCCACGTGTCCGCCAAAACTCTGACGTGATTGTCTGTTATCGGTACCACGTACATATCGATCTCGTTGTAGATGGGCTCTGTGCCGAGTATACGATACCCGATATTTGCTCGCGCAAAAGTGTATATCCATCGGCTCATATAGGCTCCGGAGATCTCCACTGGCTCATGGTCTCCGCCTCGATTAAGCGCTACCGGCACAGCATCGGCAGCCAGGACCAACTCATCCGGGAAATAGCCCCCCGGATAGTAACCGATAATCTTCTTTCCCTGTTTCTTTAGTTCAATCAACTCCGCTCCCCGGGTTTTGAGTAGCTGATTGAGTTGTGCAATTGCTTCCATAGACCCTCCTTTAATGATTTGCTTGGGGAGATATCTTCACTCTCGTCCGCCACACTCAAATCGGAAGTTTAGTTTCCTTGGCAACCATTATATCTCTAATTAGTTGCCATGTCAACTATATCGTTCGCCATGTTCATGTTTGTTGCGGCACAATGGATTTTAGAGGATACATCCAACCCTGTCAAATGAATACAAGGCCTCTTCTTTCCACTGTAATATTGTGCTATTCTAGACAAAATCAAAATGCGGAATTTCATATCATGAATGATTCATTCATTATCGCGGTCGACCTTGGTGGCACCAGTTTTCGCGTCGCTCTGGCCGATTCAGCCGCTACCTTTCTCAATCGAAATGCGGAACCAACACGAGCATCGGACGGCCCCCGAATCGGTATGCAGCGTATCATAGAAACTATCCGGACAACCGCTTCCACCGTGGGTATGGAGAAAATCAAAGGAATAGCTGTAGCCACCGCAGGCCCGATCGATCCCGGCAACGGTGTAATACTTACCCCACCCAGCCTCCCCTCCTGGCACAATGTTCCCCTCAAGCAGCACTTGAAAGAAGCATTCCACATTCCCGTTTGGGTTGAGAGTGACGCCGATATGGCAGCGGTTGGGGAGCATCGATTCGGCGCAGGACAGGGGTATGATCGGCTGGTCTACTTCACCGTGAGTACCGGAATCGGCGGAGGAATAATCATCGATGGGCAGTTACTTCGCGGTTCCAAAATCTCGGCTGCTGAGATAGGTCACATCATCGTGGACCCACGGGGGCCGCAATGCAATTGTGGTGGAAAAGGCCATGTGGAAGCGATGGCTTCCGGAACCGCTATTGCTCGAATGGCAAAGGAGAGAATCTCCCATGGAAGCGCAAGCTCGCTCGTTGAACTCTGCCAAAACGATCTTTCTCGATTGACTGCCGAAATGGTTGTAGCAGCCGCTCGGAAGGGAGATAATCTGGCCAGCGAAGTTGTGCACGAAGCAGGAACCAGCCTGGGAATAGCGGTAGTATCCCTGATGCATACCCTCGATCCTGACATAGTAATAATCGGAGGTGGCGTGTCTAATGCCGGTGATTTGATCCTACAGCCCATTAGAGAGGTCATCGCTGATCGAGCCATGATCGACTTCCGCAACCGAACCAAAGTGGTACAGTCTGCTCTGGGCGATGATTCCGGCCTTTACGGTGCCATAGCCTTTGGATTGGATAAACTCGGTTAGATCGACTTGTTCCTTCAAAGAATTCGGACATAAGGTCTTTCGTTATCCAGCCCTTTGAAAAACCCTGCAGCCAGTAGGACAATGAAACAAAAAAGGATTTTGCATTTTGCCCCTGCAAACGGGTTCCCATCGGGAACGTATGATAAACTTTTGAGCTTTCTCAAATCGGATTACAGCGTAATTTCCATTGACAAGGTCGGGCACAATCCTAACTATCCCGTCGATGATAACTGGTCAAACCTGACCAAAGAATTAATCAATTATATCGAAGGCAATTCAAGTGAGCCGGTGATAGGTGTAGGACACTCGCTGGGTAGCACACTAACCTTCATGGCAGCATATAACAGGCCGGACCTTTTTAAGCAGATCATTATGCTCGATCCGCCTTTGGTCTATGGGCTACCAGCTCTAATGTTTTCTGTTGCTAAAAAAACAGGCCTCACTAACCGGATGAAACTGGTAACGCTGACCAGGAAGAGACGAGTGCATTGGGCCAGTAGAGAAGAAGCGGAGGCTTATTATAAGAAGAAAAAGCCATTTGATAGATTCGATCCTGAATGTCTCAGGGACTATATCCAATTTGGAACAGTATCCGATCAAACTGGTGCAAGTCTTGCCTTTGACAGCCGCGTGGAATCAGACATCTTCAGAACGACACCGCACAACATGAGCTCATTCAAGAAGAAACTGGTGGTACCCGGAGCGATGGTCATAGGAGAAAAGACGGATATGCCAACCAGATTCATGGTTAATGGGTTTTTAAAAAAACACGATCTTCATTTCATGCAATTCAAGGATGGAGGACACTTATTCCCACTTGAATATCCATACAAAACGGCACTACTGATCAGGGAGATTATCGATAATCCATATGATGATCAACGAACTAAACCGTAAGTTTGGAATTGAAGGGCACGTGAGCTTCCAAACGGGAACTGGAGACCTAGCCAAAGCAGTGGTTACGAACCAACGTGCATCAGCTGAGATATATTTGCACGGCGCGCATGTGACTTCTTTTCAACCACATGGATCCACCCCGGTTTTGTGGCTGAGTGATATCGCAGAGTATGAATCGGAAAAAGCTATTAGGGGAGGAATCCCGGTGATCTGGCCATGGTTCGGTCCTCATCCGCAAGATAAGACCAAACCCCAGCATGGCTTCGCGCGTGTCTCAGAATGGGAACTCTTTGACACAACCGGCTTGCCGGACGGGCGCACCCGATTGCGTTTACAACTGAAAGATAACGTGGCTACTCGTACGCTTTGGCCTCATCCGTTTGAACTTGAGTTGAACATCACCGTTGGAGCACGCTTACGCATCGAATTGACCAGCCGCAACACCGATCAGGAAACGGTCGAAATCGGTGGTGCATTGCATACTTATTTTAACATCGGAGACATCACCCAAATCACCATCGAAGGGCTCGATGGGCGGGAATATTTCGATCAACTGGATAGCCATCGGGTCAAACTTCAAAACGGATCAATTTCGATTTCCGAAGAGGTCGATCGAATTTATCTCGATACAGTCAATGAATGCGTCATCACCGATCCGAACTTGAAACGCAAAATCCGCGTCAGCGCTGCAGGGAGCCGTACAACCGTCATTTGGAATCCATGGATCGACAAATCACAACGCATGGCTGATTTCCCAGACGAAGGCTACCGTACAATGGTATGCATCGAAGCGACCAACGCGGCCGATGACATATACCGAGTGCCGCCAGGTGGCGAACACACGTTGTCCCAAACCATCTCTACAGAGCATATATGACCAAGACAACTAACATTGCATACTCTCTGATTTTGGCGGCTTTGCTGTTTACCGCCACTACCGGATGCTCGTCTTCCGAATCTCCCGGCGCGGCAACCGCAGATGAAAACAATGCATCCGTCCCTCCTACTCAAGCCGCTCAAACAGAATTCACCTCTCAGCCACCCTCCCCTTCAGTTAGCCCCCATAATTCACCGGAACCAAGTCTATCTCCAGAACCGCCTATTTTGAGCCCAGAGACACAACCGGCCGTCATACCTGAGCCGGATACACCCGATGAGTCAGGCTCTCTTTTCACGGCGCACTTCTTCGATCGAGATAAGATTAGGCTCATCTATCCTCTTGGGCAGTTGAATGGCGGCCACCATGAAGCCGAGGCCCTGGGGCTTTCTCTCATTTGGATCGAACCGTCGGTGATAGAGGCAGGGGATCGACTGACTGTTTATGCACCAGCAGACATGCAACTTGAAAGGTATTCTTACGGTCATTTCGGATCAGAGCCGCCCACTTGGACAATGGTTTTCCGGGTGAACGATCGCATCAAAATCAGGATGAGTGCCATCTCCGAAGCCGTACCCAGAATTATGGATGCAACTACAAATGAACCAGCACCCAATACAGCTGAACACGAGCCATCCATTCCTGTTTTCCTGGAAGCAGGCGAGGTTATCGGATATACAACAGGCACGTCTAAAGCCCACAACTGGGATATCTGGGTATATGATTCTGAAAGAAGTAACCAGTATGCAAACCAATCTCGATACGAAGCTAATTATCTAGGAGATAGAATGCGAACCGCCGTATGCCCATATGATTTCTTTGATGAGGCTATGGGAGCCGAATACATTGCTCTTTTGGGGCTCGATGAACCGGGGCAAACCACCGAATGCGGCAATACTTCCAGGGACGTTCCGGGAAGTTTATCCGGTCAATGGCATTTTAATCCCGACTATACAACGGGGGTGGAGATTGCTCAGGATGGTTCCTACGCCACACCTCTGGCAATTTTCAAAAACTTATCCAATGAAATAGTGATCTACCAGATTGACGGGCAAGAATTCAGAATCACTACTGATAACACTACACACAGTGATCCAGCAGAAATCACCGATTGTCACTGCTATCAACTCGTCAGCAGATGGGACCAGTCTGCCGCCGGTTACGCATATTTCGAACTGATTTCAGAGGATGATATGAAAGTTTACTACAGTCCATCCGGACAGTGCCCCAACAACCCACCAACAACCGTTGGCAAAACTTACTATCGATAGGGCTTCGTGACCAAATCCCTATAACTATTCCTGAGTAGCAACGGCAACGGATGGGCAGAATACCGAAGGCGTTTTGACCGAACCACCAAGCCATCTGGAATCGCTGCCGATAACAACGCCCTCTTTCAAAAGCTCGTAAACATTTCCGGATACCATGGTGTTTTTCACCCGACCCACAATCTTGCCATTTTCAACCTTATAGCCTAGAAGCACGTTTCCGCTGAAATCGCCACCAAGGATATTGCCTTGCGTAGCCCCCATGAGTTGCTCTACTACCAACCCCTCCTTGACCTCGGCGAACATATCGGCAAAGCTTGTTTTTCCATCACCAATAATCAATGCACTCGTAGAAGGGCTGGGTAAACTCCCCACACTTCGGCTCGCGCTTCCGGTGCTCTGTACTCCGGCCTCACCTGCCGTCTGCAAATCATATAGGAAGTTCTTCACCACACCACCCTCCACCAAAGGGGTTCGCCGACCCGGAATACCTTCATCATCACAACTATAGCTGGCCGGGCAAAAATCTATAGTAGCATCATCCCATATAGAGAACTCCGGTGCGAAAACCGTTTCTCCCTTTCTGTGCCCCAGCGGTGAGGCCCCTCTCAATACTGTCTTTCCGTTGAAGGCAACCGCCAGTGGTGAAAGCAACGCATTGGCGACGCCATGAGGGGTGAATATCACAGGCATATTTCCGGTTGGACAAGATGCCATCACCCTTGCTCTTTCTAACTGTTCGATGGTCGATTCTGCCACATGATCAACATTTCCTAAGGGGTGACATGAACTCTCATGATCGCCAACAAAAAGCATATCCGTACCGCGTACCAGAACTCCTTCAATAGCGACACTGAAAACGCTTTTCTGATAGCTCGCCTTTCCACCTCTGGAATTCATAATTTCAACATTTAAAGTACGGCGACTAACTGCCCCTTCGCACACTATCTCAGGTTCCACTTGTTTGATTCTGTCAATCAGAGACTGACCGAGTTCCACCATCGATTGCTCGGTTACCGACTCTATCTCAGGATCGAAAACCGCTACCGGAAAGTAGGACTGTGATCCGGGAAATTCAAACTTGGCCTCTGCACCATACGGGACCATATCCAACGCCATGTTAACAAGTTCATTCTCACTGCCGATTTTGGTGGTAGCCGCAAACCCGATACGACCTTCGTTTATTAGACGCAGTGCAGTACCAGAAGACTCCTTTGTCTGCACCTGTTTTAATCGGTTAGTCTCAAATATCGCTTCGGTTTTTCTGGTAGATACCGAGAAGACCTCAGCCTCCTGACTTACCTTTTTCGATTGTTCCAGCAATTGTTCCAAAGCCCAACCTCCTCGAACACTCGAATACATACGAGTTCGTAAGCTTAGATTGTACCCCAGTATGATGGCGCTTCACAAGAACTTCCAGCGTATTCACAACTACGGTAGCTTCTTTCTCAAAGCAATAACAATTGACATATCGTCAATATGGGGGTTATCCCCAGCCAGAATTGAGTGCGGTCCCCGTTTCCTCGTGAAGATTGGTTCTGTAGAGTATAACACGTACAAGTGGGTACATTGAAAACCATTGCAATTGGAGCCGCCACGGTATCTCTTTTGATAAAAAGAGAGCGACCCGAATAGCTCCGATAAAGGCAAACCAGGAGAAATTCTGGGACGCAAAGCCACCGGACCTAAAATCCTTTGGGATTATGGTAGCCGGGCCGCCGAAGAGTCCAGATTTTATCCTGGGCCAGCTTTCATAACCTGTCACAAAAGGGATGCCATAAATGGCATCCCTTCTTTTGTTTTTGAGTCCATTTGTACAAGTGTCATTGCACTTTAAGAATAGTACCTGCCCGGAGCCGTCATGGTATCTCTTTACTAAAGAGCAACGTGAGAAGCTCCGATAAAGGCAAACCAGGAGAAATTCTGGGGCGCAAAGTCATTGGGCCTAAAGTCCTTCGGGACTATGGTAGCCAGACTGCCGAAGAGCCCAGAATTATTTCCTGGGCTTGCTTCTGGGACGTCAATGCAAAAGGGATGCCTGTTTTGGCATCCCTTTTTTTGTTGAAACCAAATGCCGGAAAAGATGATTCAAAGGATGAAAATGATCAAAGCCAGAGTACTTAACAAGAAAGTGCTTTCTTTCTTGGTGTATGTAATCCTTACTCTTTCAATTTCAGGTTTCGCATTTATGCATTTCTCCAGTTCTTATAATACGTGGATCCCAGTCAGCGAGAGTATGGTACCCGCAATTAACAAAGGAGATATGGTTATCACCGGACCGGTTGACGGCATATTCAGTGGAAATATCGAGAATGGAACCATCATCACCTATGAACGTGACGAAATTACGGTTACTCACAGGGTAATCGCTGTCCACAGTGACACCTTCGAAACCAAGGGAGATGCTTCCGAAGATCCGGACCTGTTCCCAGTTTCCATCTCAGAAATCAAAGGCGTCTATTTATTCAAGATTCCCTATGCAGGTTATATACGCGATTTCCTGAATTCCGAACCAGGACTCTTAACACTAATTTTCCCTATCATAGCGCTCGCAATTATGATCCTCAAAGATATGGTCAAAGAAGCTCGCAGACCTGCTGAAATACAAGTCAATTTATAAAAGCAGAAAACAAAGATTATACGAAAAGGAGGTGATTCATAAATCATAATTTCTCATAAGCAGCAAAAAACAAATCCGTAATATCATCAGAAAGGAGTTACAAGATGAAAAAGAAAGTAATAATAGGGCTATCAATGGTTCTGTTGCTTGTAGTCGGTATGACCGGTGGCTTCACCTGGACTTACTTCACCGATACCGAAACCAGCACAAACAACTACTTCCAGGCCGGGACACTGGATTTGATGGTTGATAATGAAAACCCATGGACCTCCACCGCCATCACAGCTTCCGCACTGGAACCCGGAGCAGGGATAACACCTATCGATTTAGACGTTGAGAATTTAGGCGACTTGATGGGCGACCTTTACTACAGATTCACCAATATGTCAGGGACCGGGGCAGCCACATCTGAGCCCGAGTGTTCTGCTGAAGGCGGGACATGGACATCGCCCAGCGGCCCATGCGTTGGTGGGGTACCCGTTGATAATATCCAAACCCAGATATCCTTCGATGTCGACTGGAACAGCGGCAACATCTATAGCGGCACTCTTTCCGCCGCCCCGAGCACATGGACCTTGCTGCAAAACGACTTTGTTGCCAGTGGCACAGGGACATTCACGCTAAGCGGTATCCTGAGCGCCGCTACAACTAATGAATATCAGGGAGACCGAGCCGAGTTTGATATCGAACTTGGACTGGCACAAGATGGCCAGACATTGTAATAACTGGCAGATAACCTAACACAAGTTTCTGGCTTGACCGCCTGGGTTCCGCATTATTTGGCTAAACCGTACCCTGCCAGTGGTTTTAGCCGAGGGTTCGAGACGTCCTGACAGTAAACACCTGTCAGGAAGATCAACTTCTCTTTAATGTGGGCCCAAGCATTTATGTCGCAACAGTCATAAATCTAAATCAGCTTCTATCGCATTCGTTTTGCAGATAGTAAAAATGGGTAGACGTAACACTGTTACGAGTAACAACTTTGACACAGCTGGAGTTACAGCAAGTTCGATGTGAAGCCCATGAATATATCTATCCATAGAACCATAAGGTACTGCTGAGGATGGAAAACAAGCTCGTGAGAGAAACACCCCAGCTGGCAGTTTTACTCCTGGTTGTCCTGTTACTAGCTATTGGACAAGCAGCTATACCTGCGTGGGCTGCTTTTCTGAATTCTGAGAGATCCAACGACAACGAAATGAACGCCTATGTCCCCGACCTTTGGATGCAGACCTCGCAAGCGGACTTCGAAACAGGCGTCTTCAATCAGGTGGATACCTCTACCAGCCCGGGAGATGTTCTGCTGCAATCGAGGAGCAACTGGTATTCACAGCCATGGTACGATGCCAACTGGGGATACCGAGTACCGGTTGCTATCAGCAATTCCGGCAGCACATCTACTAATTACCAGGTGAAGGTCACCATCCCATACGACTCAGATATGCAATCGGATTTCGATGATATCCGCTTTGCCAACAGCGATGAAACAACTACACTTCCTCATTGGAGAGAAAACTACACAGCTTCCGGGACCGCGACCTTCTGGGTGAAAATCCCATCACTTCCCAGAGGTATCGAGACAATTTATGCATATTACGGAAATTCGGGTGCATCCAGCGCCAGTTCAGTCAGTGACACTTTCACAAGCGGAAGTTCCACTGACTCTTTCAATGATCAGACTGGTGTATCCAATTCGTCCAATGTAGTGGTGAACAGTGGGAGTGTGACACTCAATCAAGCTTTTGTGGATCAAACTGCCTTCTCTGACAGCTTCGAACTGGAAAACTGGGACGATAACGGCCCCACCATGTGGGCTTCGAGAGCTGGGCAATCTCAGGATGGCACACATAGTGCTTTTGCCAGAAATAACCAGGAGGGCTACTTAACATCAGATGACATTGACCTTTCAAGTGCCTCATCCGCATCCCTCAGTTTCTGGTTCCGTAAGGACGATGTTGAAGCTGCCGATTTCACCCTCTACTTCTGGGACGGGTCGTCATACAACCTCATACAGGAATTGGATGACTACGGTATATCCGGAAATGGGGGTGACGATACCTGGATAGAATACGATGAAACCATCGATCTCGGAACCTACGACAACTCTGATTTCGAGATCGTTTTTGATGCCACGCTCGGAAATGGAGAGCGTGTTTGGGTAGATCAACTGGTTCTAACCGCTGACGCTTCTACAGTCTTCTCCGATAGCTTCGAACTGGACAACTGGAACGATAACGGCATAAACGACTGGTGGCTTAGCGCTCAACAACAGCAAGATGGTGCACACAGTGCCAGAGCGGCTAACAATGATGAAGGTTTCATTACATCCGATGATATAGATCTTTCAGATGCCGTATCAGCCTCCCTCGATTTCTGGTTTCGCAAGGATGACACAGAAGCCAACGATTTCACTCTCTATTTTTGGGACGGATCATCGTATAACCTCATCGATGAATTGGATAACAACGGTACCGATGACACTTGGCTAAACTATAACGACGTCCCCATCACCACCGGAACCTATGATAATTCCGACTTCCAAATCAGATTCGACGCCACATTAGCCAATGGGGAAAACGTCTGGGTAGATCAGATCACCGTTACCAAACAAGTTATCAGTGGCTTCGTACTATCCGGCAGCCTCACAAGCGTAAGCCTCCCCACAGATACCACTACTCGTCTGGCTTCCGGAAACCAGCTTTCATGGACCGATACGGAACCTTCCGGTACCGACGCTAAATACCAGATTCTGTACAATAGCGGAACCTCAACCTGGATACCGATCCCAGATAGCGATTTGCCCGGTAATTCCACCGGCTTCGATACTTCGCCTATAGATATGTCATCAATCAAAAGTGACTACACTCAGATACGGCTCCGGGGCAACCTCAATTCGGATAGTTCCAATACACCCAATCTCGCCGATTGGACTGTCTCATATTACTACCGAGAGTATAGCCCCATCGAACCGACCACTAGTCTGCAATCAGAGCAAACCTACGATCCCGACTGGACCAGACGTGTGCCCATAACCATAGACAACACGGGCGGGGGATCGCTAACAGACTATCAGGTACGGATTACCGTGCCCTATGGCTCAGATATGGATGTAAACTTCGACGATATCCGTTTCACGGATGGTGATGAAACCACACCGATTTCACACTGGAGAGAGGACTATACAGCCAGCACATCTGCTGTGTTCTGGATTGAAGTGCCCTCCATCCCAGCATCAGGCACCAAAAGCATATATGCATACTACGGAAATTCCGGTGGATGGAGCGCCAGTGACGGTGCCGCCACTTTCGAATTCTTTGATGACTTCAGTGTTGATTTAAGCAGGTGGGCAAAACACAGGGAGCTGGGAGGAGCCGGGACCATCAAGATTGAAAATGGTTATCTTGAATGCGGAGGCGGCAACACAACCGGGGATTACGGGCATTCGGTTGTCGGTTCGGACCCAACCTACCCTTCATTCCAAAATGGCATAGTCGAGGGCAAGGTTTACCTTGCCACCAACAGCATTGCGGAGATTAGCTATCGCGGAAATTACGCTGCTAACACCGGCTACAAGTCGCGGATAGATGCCCGCACCGGAGAGGGTTCGAGCCACCTGACTCCCCCCTATGCAGGCTGGGGATTCGTTTCTGGTTGTGGCCAAACTGGCACCGGTATAAGCATCGGCGTCTGGCTAGACTACAGTATCCAGATTAATGGCACCTCGCTCTACGTCACCTGCGATGGGCAAACCCGTGCCTGCACCGACAGCACTTACTCTGGATCTGGTGAGATATCGCTACAAAACCACTACGGCACATACTCACGATATGACGACGTTCGCGTTCGTAAATATGCCTCAGTCGAACCCACTAACAGCATAGGTTCAGAGGAGACCCTCTACTATTCACCAGGCACTGTATCTTCGCAGGTTTTTAATACCGGATCTCCCAGCGCTGTGATGAACGCTGTGTTCTGGGACAAGACTTTACAGACTTCAACAGATATCACCTTCGAAGTCAGGACTTCTGACATCTCTTATCTCGCGAGTGCAGGCAGTCCCGCATGGATTGCAGTCGGCGGTACGTCACCGGCCATCTCGGGATTACCATCAGGGCGATACATGCAGTGGAGAGCAACTCTAACCTCGGATGGATCATGGACACCAACTTTGCACGAGATCAGGCTCTATTACTATTAGAAAAAATGAATTTACCATTAAGACAAGAGACTCAATACGGGACCTGCTTGGTAGTAAGTTTAACCATAGCACTGCTCCTTTCGGGCTTTCTGCCTGTTCCGGTACTAGCCAATACAATGGACCTGGAAATAAGCGGGGCCGGAGCGACAAGCTGGAGTATAGACAACCTTATTCCCGGGGATAGCGGTACCCAAACAGTTAATCTACAGAACTCCGGCACAATGAATGGAACTGTCTATATATGGATTAGTGATATCGTCAGCAGTGAGGGCAGCAATCCACAATCAGAATCGGGAGACACGGCAGAGCCGGGAGAACTTGTCGACTACCTGCTGTTCGATATCTCTTGCAGTAGACTTGATACCACACTCACCCTGCCAGAAACCATCGGCAACCTACCGCAAAATGATTTCGATTCCGACTATCTAGCCATAACACCTTCGAATATCGGGGAAACAGCTACGATCAACTGGAAATGGGAGTTGCCCATCGAAACAGGTAACGATGTGCAGGGAGACAAGCTGTCTTTCACTATCAACTATTCACTTTCGAACCTTCCGGTGCCGGTGCCTGCTCCAACCCCCACCCCTGCTCCAACTCCTCCACCCGAAGCCATCGGCGGCGGTGGCGGCGGTGGAGCAGGGGTGGGGGTCAATCCTACCGTCAGAAGTTTCAACAATACAACAACCGAAAGTGAGCCAAATCTCTATATTATGATGATGGACTCACCCGATCCAGCCACAGTGGAAGAGAATATAACCTACACTATCAGCTACGGCAACAATGGCAACGCTCCGGCACGCAATGTGATCATAACCGATGAAATTCCCGAAGGAACCATCTTTGTAAGCGCAACCAAGGGAGGGGGTGAATCTGATGGTACTGTCACCTGGGATTTGGGAATCCTGAATGCCGGCGATCGCGGTTCGGTTAAACTTGTTGTAAGAATAGATCCCGACCTCACCGATGAAACCATCATCACCAATGACTCGTATAGCATACACAGCAATGAAACCAATCCGATCGGAGGGAAACCAGTAACCACAACGGCTCAGGGAACTGCGGCACCACCCGCCACTTCGACTCCAATCTCTACCCCAACCACAACTCCCGTACCCGAACCAACCGCAACCCCTCGCGCCTCGGCCTGGTTTCTCGGGTTATCACTCTCCATGGCAATGCTGGCAGGATTATTACTATTCCTCGCATATTGGTTACGAAGGCCAACCAAGATATACGGACTCGTGCTGTGCTCAGCAACCGGGCTACCCATTGAAGGGAGCAATGTGGTTCTTGCAGACAAAGAAGGAAGAATTCTGACGCATGCTTCAACCAAGGCAGATGGCATCTATGGATTCAGAAACGTGAACCGTGGGGAACATTCTCTTACCGCTTCCCACCCAAATTACCAAACAAGTGTGGCCAGCGCTTTCAGAAGTAAAAATAGTCTTGAATTTCATCTGGAAAAACATGAAAAGCCTCACAAAACAGAATCTGCACAATCTCGCAGGAAACCAATCAAACATAAGGAGGTCTCGAAAGAAGCGATGGAAGAAATCGTTGAGAATACACCGAAGAGAACCAAACAGGCAGCGCAAGCTAAAGCCGCAAAAAGCGATGCAACTAAACCGGTTAAAAAAGATGCTTTAGAAACCAAAAGCGGAAAACCAAAAAAGACAGCAAAACCGATCGTGAACAAATCGATTCAAGCTAAACCGAAGAAAGAACTGGGCCAAGAAAAAATCGTGCAAAATGGAACGGTAGCGAAACCAGTCAAAAAGGATGCTATCAAACTCGGGGCAGAAAAACCCAAGAAATCTGCCAAACTGGATCTCCTACAAAGTGAAGCAGAACAGAAAAAGAAACCTGCACAAACAGTGAAGAAAGCGCCACCCCAGACTAAACCTGAGAAGCACAAGAAGGCAATAAAACCGGTTGAAGAAGATACTACCGAAACGAAGGCAGTAAAACCTAAGAAAGTAGCAAGTTCAGACAAGAATAAATCCATCCGGGTTGAAGCTGACAAAAAGAATTACAAAAGTTGAAACAACTAAAGAAGACTCAACCCAAAACAGTGCAAAATCACTGGTATGGGTCTTCCTCCAAACAGCAGCTTTACGTCTATTTGCACGGATTCCTCTTATTGGAACATGGATAGCACCTAATATCACCCAAAAACCATAAATCAAAATCACATCGGGGTTGACATCTGGACAACACATGCAGTGGCAAACCGCCTTGACCATCGCTGATGTAGCTCGAACACCAACATTGCATAAAGTCAGAATTCATTCATTATTTATTCACTTGACTTTACCGATTACTGGGACTATATTTCCTTTGAGCAAATGCATTGCCAAAACTCCATTTATCAAGAATAAATGCTTATGATATGGCTTAGACGTCTACTGACGATCCCACTCATTATCCTTTTCCTGGCCCTGTTTATCATGGCGCTGATAGTGACCCAGTTTGACAACTCGTTTGGCAATGCCAGCTTCTATAACGACCAGATGGAAAAGGCAGATATATACAACTCTATTTACGATGATGTTCTGCCGGCAGCACTGGATGATGTAGATAAAAACGATACAAAAGGCAATAATCCTGTTGAGTTTTCCCCAATAAGAGAGGAGATCGTCTCCGCTGCCAGCCAAATACTCCCTCCCGAATGGTTGCAGGCCCAGTTTGAATCAGCAACCAACGCTATCATCCCTTACTTGCTGGGCGATACGGATGAATTCACATATACTCTGCCACTTAGAGAAAGAGTAGATACGGCTATAGAGGTGATCAAAAGCGATATACTCCATGGCGAGGCCTATTCAAGTCTATACGACGATTTTATTGACTATGCAGCCGAGGAAATCCTCAAGAATCTGAACAGACTACCCTATGACCTGACCGTTAGTCAAGATGATGTTGAGGCTTCCCTGAAAATCGCAGTTCCGGAAGAATGGCTGGCTTCACAATTGGAAACAGCTCTTAATCAGGTGAAACCATACTTTACGAATGATTCGCAGACATTTACTGTGTCACTCGAGATAGTGGATATTGTCGATGCAATTGCGTCAGCAGCCATAGATATCGTTTCGGGTGAAGCAACTTATGAATACCTCCTGGACGAATTGATTACGCCCACCGTTGAGAAAAACATAGGGACAGTTGTTGATCTTCCATTTGGGATCACATTGAGCCGGGACGAGATATCCTCCGCCATAAAAGCAGTAATGGATCAATCATGGGTAGATGCTCGTCTGGAGGAAGTCGTTCACAATATTGCTGCTTACGCCACCGGAGAAATCGACACCATCGATCTTACGATTGACCTCACCGATAGGAAAGCAACCGCGCTCGAAGTCATCTCAGATTTGGGAGATACGAAACTGAAAGGGATGTTCAACACCCTCCCCCAATGCAGCATTACAGAGTTTGCTTCACAATTAGATAGCCTTTCACCCAACAACCTGCCGGATTGCCGTCCGGCTGGTGTACCGTATCAGCAATTCAAAAACTTGCTTGGGGTCAACATCGATGCCATCATCGCCAATGCTGTCGATGAGTTAGTCGGCGATGAAATACCAGACAGATCGGTCTTCACCGAGGAGGACCTACGTAAATCTATGGGAGAGGGCAATGACGATTTTCTGGAAACTGCACGTGAGTACGTATCCAATGGGTGGGTATTTGATGAAGTAGATATTGTAGAGGAACTCCAACCCGAAAATATAGATAGCTTCAACGATATTCGTAGTTATATCGGAAGCGGCTACACCGTTACTGAGGAAGACCTGAGAGATGCTATGTTTGATAATGATCAAACCCTGAATGATTTCGATGACATTCGGGAGCAGATACATGACACCAGAAACTTGTTATGGCTTCTCTGGATCATATCTATCCTTTTGCTCATCAGTATAGGTTTCCTGGGCGGACAAAGCTGGAGGAGCCGATCCATATGGGCACTTGCCGTATTATTTGGCGTATTCTTGATCATTTGTATTGCCATAAGCATCACTGATTCACAAGTTGATACTCCTGACATAGAAGACGACATTAAGATATCCGAATTTGAAGCTTTAGAATCAGTGCTTGGAGAAAAGAGCAACGAGGTTCTCGATAACCTCTCAAGCTCCATGGTCTGCAGCATAAGAAACAGTATGATCACCACAATGGCAATATCCATCGTGGTTATGCTGGGTATCATTGGTTGGAGTATTTATAACAACCGGCGCATAACCGACGGAACTTCTCCTACTGCTGGCAATCAGAACCAAGGGCTACCCTATGAAGAAAATCAATAGACTGTCAAAATTCGGTGCGATCGCCCAGCATCGCTGTTAGATTCAAAAAGACTTCGAGCTACACAGATTTACACCTGTTGACGGTGATTTGCTATAATCAGGTTTGGAGTCCTCTTGCACGAACTGTTGTCAATCAACAACACTCTAGCTTGCGATTGAAACCTAGCAATCAACCTGAAAATACGAGAAAACAATGTCTGACGAAATAGCACATGACACTTCACAGCTACCGCCATCAGAATCCAAGCAAGAACTGAAAGCCTGGATATTCGATATTCAGCGATATTCGATTAACGATGGACCTGGTATCCGAACCACCGTTTTTTTCAAGGGATGCCCTCTCCGATGCCTCTGGTGCGATAACCCGGAATCCCAACTCCAGGTACCACAGCTTTTCTTCTTCGAATCGCTATGCGTTCAGTGCCATCGCTGTGTTTCAGCCTGCCCCAACGAAGCGATTTCAATAGGTACGGATAACTCGGTAATAACCGATCGGAAACGCTGTAACGCCTGCGGAACCTGTACCGTCATTTGCCCCAATAATGCTCGGGTAATAACCGGGAAACTTATGACCGTAGAAGAAGTATTGGGTATTATTAAACAGGATAGCCTTTTCTACCGTAATTCCGATGGCGGTGCAACCGCCTCAGGCGGTGAAGCTGCTACGCAACCGGAGTTCTTGATCGAACTGTTCAAACGCTGCCAGGAGATCGGCATCCACACCGCTCTGGATACTACGGGCTATGTGCGATGGGATAAACTGAAGCAGATATTATCGTGTACTGATCTGGTACTGCTGGATATCAAGCATATTGATCCCGCCGTACACAGGGAATTGACCGGACTGGACAACACCATTATTCTGGAAAACGCCCGCAAAATAGCCAAATCAGGCAAACCAGTATGGATTAGATACCCATTGGTACCCGGTTGCAACGACAGCGAACAGAACATCTCAGCTACGGGAGAATTCGTGCTCAGTCTCGGTTTGAAACAAATCGATATCCTTCCCTATCACAGACTGGGAAAAGGTAAGTATGAAAGACTGGACATGGAATACCCGTTACCCAACGCACAAAGCTACTCAGAACATCAAATAGAGCAAATAAAAGCACGGCTCGAAAAACTGGGGCTTGAGGTTAGGGTGGCTTGAAACAATCGTATTCTCATTTATTAATCATTATCATTGATATCCACTTTATTAACGGATCACAGCCTATCTGATGGATACTCCTAAAGCGATCGAACTTCTCAAGCAGACCATCCTTTTCTCCGCTCTAAGTGACGATGAACTTCCCGCATTAGCTGCTTTGGCTACCGAACATCAGATCGCTGCTGGTGAGACTATCATATGGGAAGGAGATCCTCCGAATTGGTTCTATATCGTATGGAAAGGAAAGATAAAGGTTGCCAAATACGCTTCATCAGGAAAGGAGTTGATTATTGCAATCTTTCCTCCAGGGTACACCTTCGGAGAGGTCGCCGTTTTTGATGGAATACCTTACCCCGCATCAGCATTGGCATTGGAAGACAGCACAGTACTAGGCATCAGACGGGATGACCTGTTGAATTTCCTAAGCGAGAATCCTTCAGTTGCGCTGAAGATGATTAACCTTTTGGGCACACGTCTGAGAGATGCCCATGATCGGCTAAGGGATATGGCTGGTGAGCGCGTGGATCAACGCATTGCCAACATTCTGCTAATGCTGTCAGCCAAGATTGGACACAGTATCCCTTTCACCAGGCAGGAACTGGCCGATATGTCCGGCACCACAACAGAAACCGCTATACGAGTTACCACCCGTTTAAAGGACCAGGGCATCATCAGCACTAATCGAGGTGAAATCACCATCATCGACGAAGACAAGCTACACCTCTTTGGCGAAGGCTCGTTGTAGCCACACGCCAATCATACAATCCGATCACAGCAAAATGAGCCCATCCCCTTGACAAATATTCTTTTCGATGATAATTTATTAGTATTCCGATGGTATTCATTGATTCCATAGGCTTTATTGCATTACTCATATATAGAGGGTGACAAATGCAGCTCACCACCAAAGCAAGATACGTTATCAGAGCATTAATAGACCTCTCCATCAATTCGTCGTCCAGCCCGGTACTGGTAAAAGAAATTGCTCAAAGGCAGGGAATGTCAGCACGATATCTGGAACAGCTGCTTCTTCCTCCAAAAGCAGCTGGAATGATACGTTCCACTCGCGGTGCCCATGGAGGCTTCACTCTCGCAAAGTCCCCCACTGAAATCACTCTTCGTGAGATAGTCAATATCATGGAAGGCTCAATTTCACCGACCGAATGCGCTGATGATCCAAGCATATGTCCCAGTTCCAGTTCATGTGTCACACACGATATATGGGTAAAGATAAAGAAAGCGACAGATGAAATTCTCGAATCCACTACCCTACAGGACCTGGTTAATCAGCAACTGAAAAAAGGGGCATTTCAGCTAGCCAGTGATTGCATCTCCACCAACGTCCGTAATTCGGCGGAGTAGATTCAGGAGCTAACAGATCGATGATAGCCAACAATATAACTGATCTGATCGGCAACACACCGATGGTTCGCTTAAACCGAGTCACTGAAAATGCGAGGGCCAGTGTGGTAGCGAAGCTTGAATCTTTCAATCCACTTGGAAGCGTGAAAGACAGGATTGGACTATCTATGATTGCAGTTGCCGAAAAGCAAGGATTAATCAACAGTAACACTGTTATCATCGAGCCTACCAGCGGCAACACCGGCATTGGACTCGCCTTTGTCTGCGCTGCCAAAGGATATCGAATTATTATCACGATGCCAGAAACTATGTCCATCGAGCGCAGACAACTCCTAAGTGTTTTAGGCGCTGAACTGGTGCTGACTCCGGGAAATGAAGGGATACGCGGAGCTATCCGCAAAGCAGAGGACCTGGCTCATAACACGCCCAACTCTTTCATGCCTCAGCAGTTTAATAATCCGGCTAATCCTGGAATTCATCAGTTGACCACTGCCGAAGAAATATGGACGGATACGAATGGCGAAGTGGATATAATTGTATCCGGTGTAGGCACCGGAGGGACCATTACCGGTGTAGCTGAAACTTTGAAAACCCGAAAGCCCAATTTGAAAGCCATCGCTGTAGAACCTATGGGTTCGCCAGTTCTTTCTGGAGGCCAACCCGGCCCTCACAAGATACAGGGGATCGGAGCAGGATTTATCCCCCAGGTTCTGCAAATGAAGTTGATCGATGAAATCGTCCAGGTTAGCGATGACGATGCCGGATCGATGGCCAGACGGCTGGCTAAGGAAGAGGGTATTCTGGCCGGTATTTCATCGGGAGCCGCAACATGGGCAGCGATAGAAGTAGCCAAACGGATAGAGAATGAAGGCAAACTCATCGTAGTTATGCTTCCCGATACAGGGGAGCGCTATTTAAGCACTTCGGTTTTCCAGTAAATGTTAAAGGATGACAGTCGATGTTTAAGACATTGAGAGAAGATGTCCAGACAGTATTTACTAAAGATCCGGCTGCTCGAAGCTGGTTAGAGGTCATGTGTTGTTATCCGGGCCTGCAAGCGCTCTGGGCACACCGGGTCGCCCATCTTTTCTGGAAACACAAACTTCGCTTCCCTGCCCGCGCCCTCTCTCAGACAAGCCGGTTTTTCACCGGAATTGAGATTCATCCCGGAGCGAAAATAGGCCGACGATTCTTCATCGACCACGGCATGGGCGTAGTTATCGGCGAAACATCCGAAATCGGTGACGATGTCCTCCTCTATCAGGGAGTAGTTCTAGGCGGAACGAGTCTGGCAAAAACAAAGCGACACCCCACGCTTGGCAATAACGTAGTGGTGGGATCGGCAGCTATTCTCCTTGGAGATATTGTTATCGGCGATGGGGTGAGAGTTGGGGCGAACTCAGTTGTAGTCAAATCAGTACCGGCAGGCAGAACTGTGGTCGGTGTTCCCGGAAGGATAGTCGGGCAGGAAGAGAGTACCGCTGAAGTTCTGGAACACGGGAATCTTCCCGATCCTATCATCGACGCTATGCGGAGAATGGTAACCGAGCAAGCCAAATTGGCTGAAAGGCTCAGTAGACTGGAGCACACTTCAGAGGCCGCATGTTCTTTAGAAGAGGAAAGGTTGATTGAAACGGTTTTCGGGGAAATGGAAGAGGCAAAGACAAAAGAGGAACATGAGCCTACTCAACCGATACCAGACAATGAACCGATTGGCCCTGGTATGAGAAAGCGGAAACATCGGACAAGGTGAATATTTACAATACGACAAAGGAGGGAATCTGTGTAGGGCATGAGATTCTGAGTAAAGTGGAACAGCAACTAATTTATCACGAAAAAGGAGGAACGATTTGGACCAGAAACTAGTCGCAAGACTGAAAGAAATCGTTGGGCCGCAGTGGGTCACAGACGACCCGTGGGAACTGTGTGCCTATGCGAGAGCCTGGAGCTATGAGCTTCATCGCCGGCCCGAAGTGATCGTCAACCCTGGTTCTACCCAGGAAGTCTCCGAAATCATGAAGCTGGCAAATGAAACCATAACACCGGTGAACGTCCGCGCAGGCGGAACCACCAACACCGGTGCAGCTCTTCCCCGTGAAGGTGGAATTACCCTCGACTTGTGTCGCATGGATAATCCTATTGAACTCGATGAAGGCTCCCAGTCATTCTCAGTACAGGGTGGAGTGACCGTCTACAGGATCATTAAAGATTTGGCCGCCAAAGGCTGGAAGATTCCGTGGAAACCCGAGTTCGGAAACGCCGTGACGCTTGCCGCATGGGTAAACTTCAATGGAATGGGCGTTGGCGGATCTGTCTATGGTCGAGTAGGAGATTTCCTGCTGGGACTGGAAGTGGTAACACCTACCGGTGAGATTGTCCATACCGGTTCTTCTCATTTTGGGAAAGCCGCAAAATTCACACGATACCAGGGCACAGGCCCTGATTTGACGGGACTCTTCCTGGAGTCGCTGGGAACGATGGGTGTGATCACCGAAGTCTACATGAGAATGTATCGAATTCCCGAGGCCAAACAGCAGGTCGACTTTGCTTTCCCGGATGAAGATACCGTACAAGAAGCAGTGCGGCTTCTGGTTGAAGCAAACATCTCATATGGCATCTGCGTAACTGACGATCAGATGAGCATCACCAACCAGTTACCTCCCGCTCCCGATAAGTGGATTCTTTCCATGATCGCCGAGGGTTGGCAGGAAGAAGTTGATTTCCGAGTTAAAAAGGCTCATGAGCTTTGTTTACAAGCTGGCGGACGAGCATTTGTTGAAGGTGAGCGAACCGCTGAGTGGGGCTCGGCTGCTTCAATTTCTCTGCCGTACGAACCTTCTCGCAGGCAGATATCTTGCGGTGGATTCCATCCCATTCACAAGACGAAAGAGATCTTTAACCACTATAACGCAGTTGGTGAAAAATATGGACTGAACCGAGGTATGGGCTGGTGGGTAGATGGCAATTACGCCAACAATTTCCCCATCTATGTCTACGATGAAGAGACCGATATGGACAGGATTTTTGATATCATTCAGGAAGTCCACGATGGCTGGATAGAAATCGGTTACGTACCTGACTATCCCGGACCTTTCCCGAACATGACCAAACACATCGAGAAGTCATACCTCGAACTCTATCGAACGGTCAAGAAGTCCATTGATCCAAATAACATCATGCACCGTGGCATGCCACCGGATATGGAGGACTAAGGAGGCGTTATGGATTATCCGAAACTAAACGAATATCATCTTAAATTATGGAACGACCAGGCTTGTGGCGTCTGCCAGAGGGGTCCATGGACTCCCTACCCACCGCGAGGCCCTGCTCCTAATCGACTTTGTCCTACCTGGGAGCAACATCGCAAAATATCCTATTCCGCTCAGGGCTGGATTCAGGCAGGTCGAACTTTGCTCGAAGGTAAGCTTGAAATGGAGCCAAAGTTCGTCGAGTATGTTTACGAATGCAGTCTTTGTGGCTCGTGCTGCAACTCCCGTTGTGTAGTCAATGGCGAACAAGTAAACATTATCAAAGCCTGGCGTGAAGATCTAGTGGACCTTGGCCATGGCCCTACTGAGCCTTGGAAAAAAGATGCCGCCGCTATTGAAAAGGGTGGTAACAGATTTGGGCGCGACCAGAAAGATCGAGCCAAATGGGCGGAAGGGATGGACATTCCCAAAACCGGAGAGATTGTATATTTTGCCGGTTGCGTAGCCTCATTCCGAGCTCAAGAACTCGCCCAGTCATCGGCTAAAATGCTCAAGGCTGCTGGTGTAGACTTTGCCATACTGGGCGAAAACGAATTTTGCTGTGGCAATCCGCTGGATCAATCCGGTCAATCCAAGGCATACAAAGATATTGCCGCTAAAAATGTTGAAGCTTTTAAGACCGCCGGAGCAAAAACTGTTGTCACATCATGTGCCTGTTGCTATCACAATCTGGCTGTCGAGTATCCCAAAATTTTGGGTGAGCTTCCCTTCCAGGTCGTTCATCAAACCCAAATAATCGCTGAGGCGATCCGAGACGGCAAAATCAAGCCGACCAAGGGTGTCGAGGGGAAAGTGACCTACCATGATCCCTGTCACATGGTCAGACTTGGCGGCAAAGTCTACAAAGAGCCTCGTGAGATTATTCAGAGCGTACCGGGAATCGATTACAAAGATATGCATTCCACCAAGCGCGTTACCCAGTGCTGCGGGCGCAATCCGGTTGAACAACCGGAACTGGCAATGACCACCAGCAAGAACCGTTTACAGGATGTTCGGGACGAAGGTGCAAGTACAGTTGTTACTGCCTGCTCCTTCTGCGATTGGAACCTGAAGAGGGCCGCTAAAAATGAAGGTGATGAGTCTATCAAAATCGTCGATATCAACACCTTCATGCTGGAAACCCTGTAAATCAATTTAACAAGTAATATGGAAGCGCCAAGTGACATTACAGTCACTTGGCGCTTCTCAATCCTATTTCATTTCTAGCAAATGTAATGAATTTGCAACACTTTCCCCTTCAATTTTATGACTGCTACAGTTTCAACTATTTATCATCTCTATATGACCTAAATCATAAACCCTATCGGTTCAGTCGTATTATGCTAAGGTCAAAGAGAAAAAAGCTCTTGAAAAAGTAAGGAGGAAGAAACGATGTTTTGCTATCAATGCGAACAAACTGCCAAAGGGGAAGGCTGCACCAATGTCGGGGTATGCGGCAAGCAACCGGAAGTCTCGGCCCTTCAGGACTTGCTACTCTACGCAGTCAAGGGGTTATCGCTGGTGGCTATCGAAGGTCGCCGAGTTGGAGTAAGCAATCCGGTGGTTAACCGGTTCACCTGCGAAGCGGTATTCTCTACGCTGACCAACGTTGATTTTGACGCCGATAGATTGGTGAAGCTCATCAACCAGTGCGTTGAGATCAGAGAGACCTTCAAGCAAAAAGTGGCCCAATCAGGCGGCAAAACCGATTTCGGGGAAGGCCCGGCAACTTTCATCCCGGAGAAAACCATTGAAACTATGGAGACTCAGGGCGAAAAAGTGGGACTGAAGGCAGATACGGGAGAAAACGCCGATATCCAGTCGCTCAAGCATATCCTTCAATTTGGTCTCAAGGGCGTGGCGGCCTATGCCGATCATGCCGCCATCCTGGGGCAAGAAGATGACGCTGTCTACGCTTTCATTCATGAAGGACTGGCCGCGACTCTCAGAAGCGATCTTGGCGTGGATGACATGGTGGGTCTGGTTCTCAAATGTGGCGAAATCAACCTGCGAGCCATGGAACTACTGGATACCGCCAATACTGGAACCTTCGGCCATCCCGTACCAACGTCGGTACCACTAGGCGCGAAGACAGGTAAGGCTATCCTGGTCTCTGGGCATGACCTGCTTGATATGGAGCATGTCCTGAAGCAAACTGAAGGCAAGGGCATCAATGTCTACACTCATGGCGAGATGCTACCAACTCATGGATACCCGGAATTGAAGAAATACGCTCATTTCTACGGTCACTATGGAACAGCCTGGCAGAATCAGAAAAAGGAATTTGCCGAATTCCCCGGCGCTATTCTGATGACCACCAACTGCATTCAGAAACCGCAGGATTTATATCAGGAAAACATCTTCACCACCGGACTGGTGGCCTGGCCCGGCGTTACGCATATTGCCGATAAGAACTTCGCACCGGTTATCGAAAAGGCGCTGGCCATGCCCGGATTCGCCGAGAATACCGATAAGGGTTCGGTGATGGTTGGATTCGCCCGCAACGCGGTCATGGGTGTGGCCGATAAAGTCATCGAGGCCGTAAAAGGAAAAGCCATCCGGCATTTCTTCCTGGTAGCCGGATGCGACGGAGCCAAACCGGGGCGCAACTATTACACCGAATTCGTGGAAAAGGTTCCATCGGATTGCGTAGTTCTAACCCTGGCCTGCGGCAAATTCCGCTTCTTCGATAAAGACCTCGGCGATATCGGCGGGATACCGAGGCTGTTGGATGTGGGCCAGTGTAACGATGCCTACTCCGCCATCCAGATCGCTTCGGCTCTGGCCGGCGCCTTCGAATGTGAAGTCAATGACCTACCGCTATCGATGGTCCTTTCATGGTACGAGCAAAAAGCGGTGGCCATCCTGTTGACGCTGTTGCATCTGGGCATTAAAGATATCAGACTGGGACCAAGCCTGCCGGCCTTCATCACACCAAATGTACTGCAGGTGCTGGTAGATAATTTCAATATCATGCCCATCAGCACGCCGGATGAAGACCTGAAGGCAATTCTCGGCTAAGTTGGAACAGCTAGAATAAAATCTTAAGAGAGCAGGTTGACCTGAAAAACAGGTCAGCCTGCTCTTCCATAGAGGATTCCCGATATGTCTGCTAACCGAACACGAATGGTTCGGGAAAAGAAAACCATCGAGACAATGATAATAATGCACTGTCACGACAAGCATGATACCGGAAACGCGCCGTGTGATGACTGCCGTCAACTCCTGGATTATGCCGGGGAGCGCCTTGACAAATGTCCATATCAGGAAGCCAAACCTACCTGCGCCAAATGTCCCATCCATTGTTACAAACCAGAAATGAGGGAAAAGGTTCGGTCAGTGATGAAATATTCCGGTCCCCGTATGACTTACCGACATCCGATTCTGGCTTTGCACCATTTTCTTGATAGTCGAAGACAACAGCCTGTCATTCACCATTAGTTCAGAGGAGGTTTCAAATGACCGGGGAACTCAAACCATCAGAGGCACTGAATTTGGCAGATTTGGCGGAATATGCCGATGGATCGATTGTCAGCCGAACTCTGGTTGACAAAAAGGTTGGCACGTTGACAATATTTGCCTTCGATACGGACCAAGGGCTAAGCGAACATTCAGCACCATTTGATGCGTTGGTGCAGGTGCTCGATGGAGAGGTGGAGATCACACTTGGCGGGAAGCCAGTCAAGGCAAACGCAGGGCAAGTTGTACTCATGCCTGCCAATGTCCCACATGCTTTGCGTGCGATCACGAAGTTTAAGATGCTGTTGACCATGATCCGCTCGGCATAGGTAGAGAAATGTGAAAAGGGGGGGGCACAAAGTAATGAAGCCCAGAGGCTCGTTGATGATTGAGCATCGCCTTATTGAGAAGATGTTCAAACAAGTGGGAGCTGAAATCGGCCGCATTCGAAACAAGGAAACGGCCGATCCGGTATTTATAGATACCGTTGTGGATTTCATTCGAACCTATGCAGACCGAACCCATCACGGAAAGGAGGAGGGCAGGGTGTTCTTTCCTTCCACCGAGCGCTACTTCAGTCAGTCGGAACTGGATACCACACTGGCGGAATTCTGGGAATTCGACCGAAAAATGATCCACGAAAATACAAAGTTGTAGTAGAGCAATTAGGCGATGAATGATTTCAAAACCGCATTACTGCAGGAAATGGAATCCTATTTTGATGGAGATTTAAAAAGAATTGAGCATGCCCGCAAAGTGACAGAATATGCCGAGAAACTGCTTGAACAAGAAGAAGGAAATTACGAAGTTGTGATAGGAGCATCGGTGCTTCACGATATCGGGATTCATGAAGCGGAGAGGAAACATGGAAGCAACAGCGGCAAGTATCAGGAAATCGAAGGGCCACCAATCGCCAGTAAAATTCTGACCAAATTGGGATTTGAAGCAGGGCAAATCGATGAGATTTGTGATATCATTGGGCACCATCATAGTCCGAGTAAAATCACCACCCGTAATTTCGGTATACTTTACGATGCCGATTGGCTGGTAAACCTCAAAGACGAATACAATATTCAGGATAAAAACAAACTGAGCCATATAATCGAAAAGGTATTCCTTACTGAAAGTGGCAAGACTTTGGCCAAGGAAATTTACCTACATCCGTAGAGACGCCCCGCCAGGACGCCTCTACCTACAATAAAGGTGAAAAGAATGGACTGGGAAGCAAACTGTCAAACTACCGCTATGGGTATCATGCCACACACAGATATCGAGCGCGCCATGGAACTGGTACTGAGTATGGACATACCCTACTGGCCTCAGTTGCCCAATGTCACCTACTACGAAGATATGTACGCCCAGGTTTCGGAGGGATTCCCGGGGATCACTGTCGATGTCGAAAACGAGCGGGTCAATTTCGATACCTCAAAATTCATGGATGATATTAGCACTTACTCCGAGATGATGGATCAGCCAGAAAGCTTCGCCCTGAGCCCAGAATATTCGGTGGTGTTTCACCGATTCCTACAGGAAGACCTCTCCGGATACCCATCGATCAGAGGACAATCCACCGGGCCAGTCAGCTTCGGTTTTAAGATCGTCGATGAAAATCTGAGGCCCATTATTTACAACGAAGAAGTCAGGGCGCTTTTGTATGATTTCATACAGCGGAAAGTAAATATACAGTGTCAGGAAATGCGCCGGCAAAACAAGAACGCCTTTGTCTGGGTGGATGAACCGGGCCTGGGATGGGTCTTCAATTCGCTTTCCGGCTACAATGACGTTCAGGCTAAAGAAGACTACCGCAATTTCATGGCCGGTATTGAAGGTCTAAAGGCCATCCACCTGTGTGCCAACGTCAACCTGCCCTATCTGTTGGAACTGGGTCTGGACATGGTTTCCTTCGATGCATATCAGCTTGAGATGATGCCCAAAGGCTATGCCGATGCAGTTGCCAATTTCATCAAGTCCGGAGGAGTGATATCCTGGGGCATAATCCCCACCGATTCCACGATGTTAGCTAAGGAAAATCCGGAGATGCTGGCCAAGCGGGTAACGGATTACTGGGAAGTGGTCGCCACCAATTCTGATATCTCCATCAAACAGCTGGCCAGCCAATCACTGGTTGCCCCGGCGAGGTGTTGTTTGAAAAACATCGGGCTGGTCGTTTCGGATGAGGAGAGTTGCGGTGATAAACAAGGGAGTTGCGCCATCTCAAGCATCGAGGAAAGGATTGTAGAACAAGCATTCTTTTACCTTAAGGAAGTATCTATGATTCTTCGGGATAATTTTGGTGTATAATTATAAACCAGTTGAATGTGACCGAAGTCATCGATATGGGAATGGAGCAAAGATAAAATCACCTCGATGAGCAAGGAGGATTCATATGAGAGATGTATACTTGGATAACACTTCAGCTACACCGATTGATCCGCGAGTGCATGAATCTATGGTACCCTATTGCCGGGAGTGGTTCGGCAACCCGGTTTCGTTTGGAGATAGAGGCAGCCGGGCAAGCGATGCCATTGAGGAAGCCCGCACGCAGGTGGGCAGCCTTATAAACGCTCCTGCAAATGAGATCGTTTTCACGTCATGTGGCACAGAATCCAATAATATGGCAATCAAAGGCCTGGCAGTCGCCCGGAGAGGTAGGGGACGACATGTCATCATATCCGCCATTGAACACTTTTCCATATTGCATCCAGCTCGAACACTGGAGAAATTCGGCTTCGAGGTGACCTACATCCCGGTCAATGAGTACGGCATGGTAGACCCAGAACAGGTGAAACGAAATTTAAGATCCGATACCACACTGGTATCGATCATGCATGCAAACGTTGAAGTCGGCACCATCGAGCCGCTCAAGGAAATCGCCGCATATGTCAAAGAATCAAGTGCCGTATTCCATACCGATGCCATAGCCACTGCGGGAACCATCCCGGTTGACGTCCAGGATTTAGGCATTGACTGCCTAACACTGGCAGCCAGCCAGTTCTATGGGCCGACCGGAGCAGGAGCGCTGTGGTTGCGCCGGGGTATCCAGATAATTCCGTTGATGGAAGGCGGAGTACAGGAATCCGATAAACGGTCCGGCACCCACAATGTGCCTGGGATAGCCGGGTTGGGAAAAGCCGCCGAACTGGCAAAACAGGAAATGCAATCCAGAAACGAAAAAATTATCGGGCTTCGAGATAGACTGAGAGAAGGCCTCAGTAAGAAAATTGAGCATATCAATATGACCGGCCATCCCACTAATCGTCTTCCCGGAAATGTGAGCCTTTGTGTTAACTTCATCGAAGGCGAGGCTATGCTGGCCTTCCTGGAAAACGTGGGCATTGCGGCCGCCAGTGGTTCAGCATGCACTTCAAAAATGTTAAAATCTTCACATGTGCTCAATGCGATGGGTTATCCCCCGGAAGTAGCCCAGGGATCACTTTTGTTTACTATCGGAGTGGAAAACACGGTTGAAGATATCGACTATGTGATAGAGGCGTTCCCCCCGATTGTCGAAAGATTACGGCAGATATCGCCGCTGTATGATAAGTATTTGAAGAGCCAGAAAGGAGGAAGTTAAGGTGCCTGCTTACAGTGAAAAAGTAATGGAGTATTTCATGAATCCCCGTAATGTTGGGGAGATAGAGGATGCCGATGGCGTTGGAGAGGAAGGCAATCCCGTATGCGGAGACATGATGACCTTTTACATCAAGGTGGATGAAGGCCGCCTTAGCGATGTTAAATTCAAGACTTTCGGTTGCGGGGCCGCCATTGCCGTTTCCAGCATGGTTAGCGAGATGGCCAAAGGCAAAACAATCGAGGAGGCCAAAGAGATCACTCCCCAAATGGTCGCTGATGAACTTGGCGGTTTGCCCAAGCAAAAATTCCATTGTTCAAATCTTGGAGCCCAGGCTTTGAGTAGGGCTATTGCCGATTACGAAGGCAGGCAGAGGGGCGAAAAACCGGCCATGGAGCAAAAAGAGTCACATCCTGCCGAAATAGGCGATCACGAATCCTGTTCATGCCCGAATTGTGGAGATGATCTCGAAACAGGGGAAGCTCCCTATTGTAAGCCATGTCAAATAGAATTACACACCTGTCCCGATTGTGGAAAGGTAGTTGCCAGAGACGCTAAGGAATGCCCAGGATGCGGGGCCAAACTGTAAGCGAGGAGATAATGGCAAAAGTTATCGCCGTGTGCCGCAGCGACAAAAAGGGCACCAGGAAAGAACCGATCACGGAGGGCATCTTCAAGGAACAGGAAGGACTTGCAGATGATGCCCATGCCGATTGTAATACCCATCGACAGGTAAGCCTGCTAGCCATGGAAAGCATTGAAAAGATGCGGCACCTTGGTTTGGAATTAAATCCCGGTGATTTCGCTGAAAACCTCACTACTGAGGGGATTGACCTGGTTTCGCTGCCAATCGGCACCAGGCTGTCAGTTGGCAATGAGGTACTTCTTGAGGTAAGCCAGATAGGTAAGGAGTGTCACACCAAGTGCGCCATCTACAAACAGGTAGGCGAATGCATCATGCCCACGGAGGGCATTTTTGCCAGGGTTATCAATGGTGGAAAAGTACAGGCAGGAGTTCCCATATCACGAATGTAGGCCAGATCGCCAGAGATTATTAAACTGGCAACTAAAAGGAAATTAAGTTCCCAAATACATGTCATTCCCGCGAAGGCGGGAATCCAGATGGGTGGCAAGGAAGTGGATTCCGGCTCGGAGGCCGGAATGACACACAATGTTTAATCGCCGGATCAATAATTCCTGGCAGCAAAAGATCATGACAGAAGAAACCTCAATAGCATCAGTATATCGGGTAACCGAAAAAGAAAGAGTCAAACAAGACGATGTGGTAGTAGCTGAATTCCCATTGACCATCATCTTCAATAATGAAGAACTGGCCACCATGCTCTGTTCACCCAGCAAACTGAAATACCTGGCCATCGGGTTCCTGGCCTCTGAAGGTTTGATTAAAAACAAGGACGACATCGAAAAAGTCCTCCTCAATGAAGAGAGGGGATCGGTTAGAGTTAACACCGCCAAAGACCCGGTTATGGGATCGGACATGGTGTTCAAGCGATTTATCACCTCGGGTTGCGGTAAAGGAACTATGCTTTACTCCTTCGCCGATGCCATGAACCAGGAAGCAGTGGATTCTGAGATGGCGATTCCATCATCCCGTATTTTCGAATTGATGAAGGAGTTTCAGGATCGTTCCCAGATATTCAAAAACACCGGCGGAGTACACAGCGCCGCCCTGGCCGATAGCGAAGGTATCATCATTTTCGCTGAGGATATCGGCAGACATAACGCGGTTGATAAAGTATTCGGGGAATGCCTTTGGGAAGGGATTTCAACTCAAGACAAAATCCTGTTAACCAGCGGTAGGGTATCTTCGGAAATACTCTTCAAGATTGCCAAAAGGAATGTTCCGATAATGGTATCCAGATCAGCCCCTACCGATCTGGCCATAAGAGCCGCCAACGATCTGGGCATCACCCTGATCGGATTCGTCCGGGGAAAACGTATGAATATCTACACCAATGATCAGAGGGTGTTGAAGTAATCATGCGAATAGCAGTGGCAACGACTGATGGCCAAAACGTGGATGAACATTTTGGCACGGCCAGAAGTTTTCAGGTTTACGATATCGAAGGCAACACCATGGAACTCAAAGAAACGCGGTCCAACGCGCCGTGGTGCGGGGATAACGCGGAGACTCAATTCGATTATGTCCACTACAGGAGAATTGCCAGAGGCAATGACTGAAAGAGAATCTGATGAGTGACGAAATTATTGAACGAATAAACAAGTTGCGCAAAGAACGCAACGCCATAATCATTGCGCACAATTATCAGCGTGGCGAAGTTCAGGACATCGCCGATTTCGTAGGCGATTCACTCGAACTCAGCCAGAAAGCAGCTAAAATCGATGCCGATGTAATAGTTTTTTGCGGCGTCCACTTCATGGCCGAGACAGCCTCGATCCTTTCCCCAGATAAAACCGTTCTGATCCCAGATAAGGATTCCGGGTGTCCCATGGCAGACATGATTGACGCTGATGCACTACGGAAACTGAAATCAGAGCATCCCACTGCCAAAGTAGTATGTTATGTAAACTCTTCCGCTGAAGTAAAGGCGGAGAGTGATATCTGTTGTACTTCCTCCAATGCCACCAGAATCGTAGCATCATTTCCGGTTGATCAAGAGATCATATTTATTCCTGACCAATATCTCGGACATTATGCTGCCAGCCAATCAGGCAGAGAGGTGATTCTCTGGCATGGTTACTGTCCCACTCATGCCAAGATAATACCTCCGGATATAGAACAATTACGCCAGGACCACCCCAATGCCAAGGTTGTGGTCCATCCGGAATGCCGTCCGGACGTCATCGCACTGGCCGATGAAGTCGCCAGTACAAGCGGGATACTAAAATACTGCCAACGGGAAGATATACATGAAGTAATCGTCGGAACTGAGATGGGAATCATTCACCGGCTGGAGAAGGAAAATCCCGGTAAACAGTTCTTCCCAATTTCAAAGAAAGCGGTTTGCCCAAACATGAAACGCATTACACTGGAAAAGGTCCAGTATGCTTTAGAGGAGATGACGCCGGAGGTAAAGGTTCCCGAAAATATACGCCTCAAGGCCAAAGCCGCTGTAGACCGCATGCTGGAAGCATAGCGAATCGGGGGAAGAGCCCTCGATTTCCCTCCGTTTCAACGACTTCATTGTTCCGTATTTGCGTAGATAACATGTGATATTTATCATATTTTTGTACACCTAAAAAGTATACTTTTATTAGTACAGTTATGGATAAAGATAAGTATCAAACCACGAAATACTTCAAGAAATGCCCCATGTGCGGAATGATCTGGGATATACGTGCGCAACTTTTATCAGATCCGGATGCCAAGGTTACTGGCTACATTGCGAATTTGGACCATGCTGAACTTGGCATATTTCTTTTCAACCATGAGACATGTGGAACGTCTATGGGAATAGAGGCTTCTCAGTTTACGGATATGTACGATGGCCCGATATATACAGAGAAATTGACCAGATCAGCAGAGTGCCCCGGCTATTGTCTAGATAAAGCAGAGCTCAGACGGTGTCCTTCGAAATGTGAATGTTCTTACATCCGGGATGTTTTGGACCAGATCGTAAACTGGGAGAAATCCATGCCTCAATCCGATCAGATATTGCCATCGGCTTACCGTGAACTTCGTGCCAGGCATAGTCTCAATCGCAAAGATGTCAGCGTATGATCACGACTTACACGTTGCGACTGAATGACAAAACGAAGAATTCATCCGAGTTCCAGTTGCTTTTTTGATAGCAGCCTTTACTAGAATTTTGTCGAGCCATTCGGCCATTATTTACAAACCAGCGCTACTTCGTAGCCACACTCGAAATGCTCTTCTTCCTGCCCCTGCATTATTTTACAGTTACTACTATTGACGGTTTTTATTTTGCATGATAATCTTGATTAAATAGGTCAACAATAGAGGTTGTACATATGAAAATATCCACAAAGGGTAGATATGGGACCAGAGCTCTGTTGGATGTCGCCCTCAGACAAAATGAGGGTCTGGTTCAGTTAAAAGACATTGCCGAAAGCCAGCAAATATCTCTGCATTACCTTGAGCGTATAGTAGCCCTGCTTGTAAAGAAGGGATTCCTCACAAGTACACGCGGCCCAGCCGGGGGAGTCGCTCTGGGGAGGCACCCAGCGGACATCAAGATAAGCGAAGTAATTAGCGTTCTTGAAGGCTCGATGGCCCCGGTATCATGCGTGGATGATCCGAGTACTTGCTCGCGCGCCGGCTTTTGTGCAACATGTGATCTGTGGGGAGAAGTGAAGGAATCGATGGAAGGGGTATTGGAAGCCGTAACACTACAAGACCTGGTTGAACGTCAACAAAAGAAACTGGAATCGCAACCCAGGATCAACACACACGAATAAGTGGATACCAAAAGCTGCAATATGAGATAATCCAAAATGAAATGCAAGATGACACGGACGGTTTTGATGCTATGGATCATGCGTTGCCCGAAAGGGCAAGACGGATGAAAGCAAATTTATCTTTAAGGAGATAGTTGTGACCAAGACAATCCCTGAAATAAATGAGAAGATCCGTAGCGGAGAAGCAGTCGTAGTAACTGCTGAAGAGATCATTGGCATTGTTGAAGAGAAGGGCATTCAGGAGGCAGCCCAATCCGTTGATGTTGTTACCACAGGGACCTTCGGTCCGATGTGTTCCTCTGGTGCATATTTTAACTTAGGCCATTCAGCGCCACGCATTAAGATTGGTGGAGGCAAAGCAACCCTGAACGATGTCCCTCTCTATACCGGACTTGCCGCAGTTGATGTTTTTCTGGGAGTGACTGCGGTCCCGGATGATGATCCTCGCAACAAAAACTACCCTGGAACCTTCGACTACGGCGGCGGTCATGTGATTGAGGAGCTGGTAGCTGGCAAGGATTTGAGATTCCAAGCGACTGCGTACGGCACAGACTGCTATCCCAAGAAGAAAATCGAAACCCTGATCAAGCTGGAAGACATGAATGAGGCGGTGTTGTTCAATATTCGCAATGCTTATCAGAACTACAACGTCGCAGTGAACCTGTCCGAGAAAACTATTTATACATATATGGGCACACTTAAGCGAAACCTGGGAAATGCTAACTACTGCAGTGCAGGGCAACTTTCGCCACTGCTAAATGACCCTCTTTACAAGACAATAGGCATAGGAACGAAGGTTTTTCTGGGTGGTGGGATTGGGTATATCTCATGGCAAGGTACCCAACACAATCCGAATGTTCCAAGAGGAGATAATGATGTGCCCAGAAGGCCTGCCGGAACACTCGCCCTAACAGGTGATTTAAAGCAAATGAAGTCAGAGTGGTTGCGAGGCATCAGTATGTTGGGCTATGGAACCACAATGGCTGTAGGGGTTGGTGTGCCTATACCTATCCTGTCCGAAGATATCCTCCGTCATGCTGCCGTAAAAGATGAGGAGATATTCGCTGCTGTCGTGGACTATTCTGAGGCATATCCGGAACGGAAACCTGATGTTTTGGCAGAGGTCAGCTATGCCCAGCTCAAGAGTGGGAAAATAGAGGTATCAGGAAAAGAGATTCCTACAGGATCGCTGTCCAGCTACTCCAAGGCTGTTGAGATTGCGAACACGCTGAAGGAGTGGATACAGAAAGGGGAATTCCTACTCACGGAACCAGTCGCTCCGTTGCCAGGAGTGGAAGATGGAATAACGTTCAAACCACTCAATGAAAGGTTGGAGGAGTGATACAATGACAGTCTCGAAGAGATTAGTTCTGCACTTCCCGCACACGTTAGTAGATCAACCAATCATGTGCCGACTGGCTAAGGAGTTCAATATAGATTTCAACATTCTGAAAGCCTCTGTTACCCCAAATGAGGAGGGATTGTTGGTAGTTGAGCTGAGTGGTGAAGCAAATGATTACGAGAAAGGGAAGGATTATCTTGCTCGATCCGGGGTGGAAATTAAACCGCTGAGCCAGGATGTGATTCGCGATGAACATAAATGCACTCACTGTGGAGCATGCATTGTGCTCTGTCCCAGCAACGCTTTGTCCGTTGACCGAAGTACCATGACGGTCGATTTTGAGGACAGCAAGTGCATCGCCTGTGGGATATGTGTTCCTGCTTGCCCAGCCAGAGCAATGAGTATTCACTTTGAAATCTAGAGAGTAACAACAAAACATACGGGGTATTACTTTGAATATGAAGATTGTAACTTCAATTATTGTGACCTTTTTGCCTGCATTACTATTTATGGGCTGCTCCAACAGTGTAAGTACAGGAGAAGCAGAAATCACTAATACTGCTACTCAAACACCTGTCACAAATACAGGTACTCCCGAAACAGAAACATCGGCAACTCCTGAAATCACAGAGTTGCCACCTAGCGATTATCTTCCTGAAGTGCCGCGAGTCAGTATCCATGATGTCAAGGTAAAGATCGATTCCGGAGCCAACATATTAATCGTCGATTCCCGCGAAACAGAGGACTACAACAAATCTCATATTACTGGAGCAGTATCAAAGACCGAGGCTATTGCACTTGAGGGCTATGAGGAAATAATCACCTATTGCCAGTGACCGGACGAGAATACAAGTGCTCGTGCAGCGCAAATACTAATTGAAGCGGGATATGATAATGTGACGACGCTTGAAGGAGGATTTAGGGCTTGGAAAGAGGCTGGGTATCCATTTGAAGAACTCGATCTTGATGAAGAGTTGCCTCCAAGTGAGTACTTACCAGAGATTCCGCGCATTAGTGTGCATAAAGTCAAGGCGAAATTGGATGAGGGTGCCAATGTAATAATCATCGATTCTCGCCATGGCCACAGCTATGACGAATCCCATATCCCCGGATCCATTTCAATTCCATTGGACAATATGTCAGAACCATACAATAAGTTTGAGAGTTATGATGAGATTATCACCTATTGCACCTGACCGGATGAAAATAGTAGCGCCCGGGCGGCGCAGATATTAATTGAAACAGGATATTATAATGTAACCACGATTGAAGGGGGGATGCAGGCGTGGGAAGGCGCCGGATACCCCACAGATGGAACACAGTGAGGCCCAAGAAACTCACTGACGAAAATCGGCAAAAAATCGAAGAGATCATCGCGCAGATGAGGTGTCCTAGAGATTTTGCATGTGTAAATTCGGGATTCAAAAATCTCTGCAAGGCGAATGATATTGGATTGAAAAGCTTCCTTATATGCCGCGAAGAGGATTCACACAAATGCGCGTTCGCTCTGGATCTAGGCAAGGAAAAACTTTTCTGCCGATGCGAACTTCGTGTGTATCTGGAAAAGAATACCAATCAATGACTTTTTGGCTTCGAAATTGAAAGGAGAAACATCCCAGGATGAACGAACTACCGGAAATCGGAAAAATATCCCCGGAAATCTTTAGTGAGATGATATTCCCCCGTTTGGGTGCAAAAAGCAATAGTATCCTGGTCGGGCCACAGCACGGAGTAGATGTCGGCATTGTTGAGATCGGGGACAAAGCAGTGGCGATAACTACCGATCCAGTATTCATCGTGCCGGAGTATGGTTGGGAAAGAGCGGCCTGGTTCGCCCTCCACATCCTCGTATCTGATGCGGTGACAAGTGGTCTCAAACCCAAGTACCTTTCTATCGATCTTAACCTTCCGATGGAGATAACTAAAGAGCAACTCAATATAGTCTGGGACGTCATTCACAGCGAATGCGAAAGACTCGGTATCTCAATTATCTGCGGACACACCGCAAGATACGACAATTGCCATTATCCAATGGTGGGCGGTGCGACTGTCCTTTGTGTGGGCGGAAAAGATGAATACGTAACTCCAAGCATGGCTAAGGTCGGAGATAAAATCATCATAACTAAAGGGCCCGCCATCGAGGCTTCCGGTATTTTTGCCGCTATGTTTCCCCAGATTATGGAGAAGGAATTCGGGCCGGATTTCGCCCAAAAAGCCCAAGGTATATTCTACAAAATGTCGGCGGTGGAAGATGCCTTGACAGCGGTGAGTATTGGTGTCAGAGACAATGGGGTCACCTCAATGCATGATGCCACTGAGTGCGGTGTGTGGGGAGGACTGTACGAGTTGGCACAGGCAGCAAATCTTGGCGTAAGGGTGGAGAAGGAATCTATAGTTGTGGAAGATTGCATCCCCGAGATTTGCCGATATTTTGGCATCGATCCATATGCCTCGATTAGCGAAGGTTCCCTGATCATCTCCTGCCGACCTCATACGGCACAGGCCATTGTAGATGCACTGGATCAAAAAGACATCAAGGCTTCAATAGTCGGGGAGTTGGTCGATCCGCAAAACGGAATGATCCTTGTAGAGAACGGGAAGGAAAGGAAGCTCGAACATCCTATTGTTGATCCTTTCTGGAAAGCATTTTATGATGCTCTTAACAGTCTTTAGGATTGCAATTGGAATTAAGAGCCATTGGTTTGGACAACTCTGACGGCGTAATGACGTTTTTAAGATAATCGATTTGAATAGGCAAGTGCACGATTGACATACAAATGTAGTCCCGGTGGTTGACAAATTGTTGCGTTAACGCTACAATTATGCGTGCCATGCAACATGCACCGAATCCCATACAAGATATCCTGCAACAACGTAACATCTCACTGAGGCGTTTGGCAGCTGATGCAGGGATCAGCCCATCGACTTTGAGTCGATGGGCCAGTGGCAAACAGACACCTTCACCTCAGTGTTGCAAGAAATTTGCAGAATCTTTGTTGCTTCCGCTTGAAGATGTACTTGTGTGGGCTGGGCATCTTGCCCCAAAGACCAATACGGATACAACCGAACATCCTGATTGCAGAGCATATATCCAACAAAAATTATCCATCGAATTACAGGAAGATATGGTAGCTATGATAGAGGACTTGTTACCAGAGTGTTATCCGTCTCCTTTCATTGGGAATGGTCCTCCATAATCCATCATAATATCGGAAATATGGTGCGTACTTGACAGTATTGTTGCGCACACGCTACAATTAAATTATGAAATACATATCTACCTATATACAGGACATTCTAAGACAACGTGGCTATTCGCTGAGACGATTGGCCACGGATACTGGTGTAAGTCCATCCACTCTTAGCCGATGGCTAAGTGGTGGGCAGAATCCTTCAACGCAGTCATGCCAGAAACTGGCTGAATCATTATCGGTACCAGTTGAGCATGTGCTTGCCTGGGCCGGTCATCTTGAACCTATGCAAAGAGCAGACCTGTCTGCACTCCCAGAGTTTAGAGAATATGCCCAGCAGAAGTATCCTGCGGAATTGGATGAGGATATCGTCGCTATGATAGAAGACCTCATACAACGTAGGAGAAGCAGGCTGCATGAAAGCCATTGATCCAAAGAAAACCCTAACCACCCTCGTCAAGCTCTACTCAGGAAATAGCTGCCCGCACGCAACAGAGTGTGCCTGTCGCTCAAGCGACTGGTGCCCCAGAAGTGGGAATGCGAGTTCTGGGGAAGAGCAAGACTATCCCATGCTGCATCTCGCAGGCTGTGCTATGGGACATGATAGATGTTGTTGCCGAGTATTGGATGAGATCGAATTACTGGCAAAAGCATATCTCGAAAGGGCTGGTGTAAACCGGGCTCCTGTTCCGCTGGAACTGATCAATCTTTGCGATCCTCGTAGACCAATAGAATTACGACCGTTCCCGTTGAAGGCCTATTTCGGATGTGCCTGGTTTCTGGGGAATGAATGGGTTGTTCATCTAAATTCGAATAACGAAGTAGAAATGAATCGATTTACCGCATTCCACGAAGGGTTTCACATCCTTTGCAGCACTTCAGGCATGTCTTTCAGCAAAGTTGAGGACTGTTATAAACCCTTAAGCGAGCGTCTGGCAGACTATTTTGCCGCAAGCATCCTCATGCCTCGGCACATGGTTCATGAAATGTGGCCCAAGGTTAAAAACATCGAGGAAATGGCACTTATCTTCGATGTACCGGAAGGGGTGATGGAAGACTGGTTAATACGATTGCGATTATGCGAAAGAGAAACCCATCACGCGCTCTAGAGTAGCCCCTGAAATAGTGCTGCGTGACTAGTAACGCACCTCTACAAGCAATTGCAATCCCGCAAGCTCTTCCCATCCCATGGTTTTCCCGCTACCGGTTCTGGTAACCCGGCAACTTTGAATATTATCTCGGGATCGGTGTGAAAGAAACGTTTAGGATTAATTCCAAGGTCTTTCTTCATTCGTACTGGGAAAGGCCATTTAGAATAGCATTTGAAATAATGTCTTACATATTCAAGCATCTGTAGATGGCCTAAAGTCAACTTCCCGATTCTCTCACTATCGGCAATGACTTGTGCTACATCCCAATTCCATAGTCTCACATCAGTCAGGTAGCCATGGAGGTTCAAACAATCCGATAGATCCGTCGTCAACGCAGGAGTATCTACTGTTACAGCATAAGTGGCCATTTTTCCACCTCCAGCTGATTGGTACAGAACACTTCTCATCCGGCTAATCTACGGGCAAATCTCAAATCTTCTTGTACCCCATTTTGTGTGGCCACCAGGATTTGGTAATCCAGCAACCTTGAAGATAGTTTCCGGTGTACCCAGGAAGAGGCTACATGGGTTGGAACATCCAATGTCCTTTTTTATCTGTCTCGCTATTGGCCAATCCTCGTGAGCTTTATAGTATTTCCTGACATATTTGACCACTCGTTTATGTTTCCCTGTTAGTACTCCAACTTTTTCTTTACTCGCAATTGCCTGAGCTATATCCCAGTCCCATTGAGCTGGGTTCCTCAAGTATCCTTCAAGATCAAGATAACTACCCGTGTCACTCAAATTTGGAGCCTCAGCCGTTGCTGCAGTATGGGTATCCATAACTTTCACCTCCAGCTAATTTCGACTTTTCTTCCTTTGCGAGATTACATGGTATGAACAGATAAATATCAAAATCTAATACGGTGGGCAGTCGCTCGTTTTCGATCGACCGAACCTTTCTCATCTCGGCATCTGCCTCCACCACGGTAACGCACACATCCAGTAAACTTTAAAGCGATCTTTGACGTTACGGGCATATCTCGAAATGCCTGGTTCCCCATTTTGATCGGTCTCTGGGATTGGGAAGACCGGCAATTTTGAAAATAGTTTCCGGGGGACCCTGGAACATTCTGCATGGGTTGGAACACCCCAAATCCTTTTTTATTCGCGTTGGCAAAGGCCAATCGCTATTAGAATGATAGTATTTCCTTACATATTCGATCACTCTCTTCTGTTCCTCAGTCAGTAGTCCGATTCTTTCTCCGGCGGCAATAGTTTGGGCCATCTCCCAGTCCCACTTCTCAGGATCATTCATATACCCCTCATCATCGCGCAATTCAGGTTCTTTGGGGGGGGGCATTATCAGAGCATCAGCCGTTAGTTCACAGGTATTCACCACTTTCAACCCTAACTCATAATGCCTGTTGATCTCATTTAACTGGTCAATACAGTTGTGACAGGAAGTGGCGATTATCTTGGCACCGGTGGCCCTGATCTGTTCGGCTTTTACTTTTGCTATATCGAGACGACGATTACGGAACTCGCTCATGGTTAGAGCACCCCCACCTCCACCGCAGCACCAGTTGTCTCTGCCGCAGGGGTCAGTGTCTACATAATCCATTACACTCGCTCTCAATATATATCGGGGTTCATCGATGAAACTTCCGCTTCTTCCCTGGTTGCACGGATCATGGTAGGTAACACGTTCGGTGTTTACCGTAGGATCAAGTTTGATTCGTCCGCGTTTGATATAGTCGGCTACAACTTCCACGAATGCCTTGACGGTGAAGTCGTTTCTTTTCAACCAGATTGGAGCCATCTGTTTAAGCTGTCGAAAACCGTGACCACACTCTGTGCATAATACGCTGTTTATGCCAAGACGATCTGCCTCTTCTATCACATATCCGGAAATAGTGCGCCCTGCCACATCATCGCCGTTAAAAAGAGCATAGTTGGTCACGTCCCAGTAACGGCTACTGACAGTAAAATCTTCGCCGGCAGCATGGAATATCTTTGCCTGAGCTTTCAGCAAAAGCGGAAAGTATTTTACCTCTCGTGGATTCAATACCCACAGATACTTGGCTCCCTTTTTATCAATTGGTATCTTGGCTGTCGAATCCCCCAGGTCATCTTGAAGCTCTTCTTCCATCCATTCCACGGTGGCAACAAATTCTTCGTTCTCCAAACCCATGTTGTTACCGGTCTTCAGGTGTATATCCACCGTATCCTGTAAACCCTTCGGCGCCATATGATTCAGAGTCAACATTCCACGGCAGGCTCGCATGATCATCGCCACATCAATGCCCATGGGGCAACCAATAGTGCATCGTCGACACATTGTGCATCGCCCAAATACAGAATCTGTGAGGACCCCGAGTTCTTCATCAGACAGTTTCCCGTTCTTAGATCCGAACCAGGGAACGAGATTTCGTAAACCGCCACCCCGCTTTTTGTACAGTTTTCGAACCAACTCGGCCTTATAAGCCGGGATCATCTTGGGATCATTAGTAGCCTTATAATAGTGGCAGTTGTCAGCACAGATACCACACCGCTGACAACTCTGAAAATACATTGACAGATTGCGGTTGAGTTTGGTTCCAAGAAAATCAAGCATCTCCTGGTTTGTCGGTTTTGTCAGTTCTTTTGTCTCAGTAACCATGAAATCCTCCTTATCTTGTTGTCCAGGCTTCGGTCACTGGTTTGGAAAAGAGGTGAACCAGTTTACTGAATGGGAAATAGATTATGAGTGTTTGCGCCAGGAAAAAGTGCCACATGAACCAAATATTGTAAATGGAATGTTCAGGATTAAACGCGAGTACACCACGGGAATAATGGTGTATTTCCTCTATCTCAATATGTGAAAACCAGCGCATTCCCATCCCGGTAAAGGCTATTCCCAAAAGAATCAGAAGGATATAATAGTCTTCGAAGATAGAAATGAAACGACACGATGGGGTAAAGCGCCTGATAAGTAAAAGGACTCCGCCAGCAAGCATGGCTATTCCGGCAATACTTCCAAGGATTGTACTGGCGTCTTTGATTCCTTCTTCACTTAAATTGAACAATCCCCAAAGCCATGACACTTCTGTTACTGTTCTGATGTGCCCAAATACTACGAGTAGTAGCCCAATATGAAATAGCGCTGCCATTGCCCATAGCACCTTGGAGCTCTTGAAAGTCTTTGCAAAAAAGAGAATGTCTGTTGCTACTACTTTCACCATGCCCCACCGACCAGATACCATAGGATGGATAATTGCTTTAGCACGTGGCAATTTTCTCCAGGTCTGTACCCGATAGATGATTCCGACTATCAGAGCCAAGATGGTTATGTACGGTAAAACAACGTATACAAAGTAGCTCCAAGCATCAGCCATGGTTCTTACCTCCCCAACTATTTGTTGCGACTGTAACACATATGGTGCGCTTACGCAACACATCCTAGCAAGGTTTTTGTTGCTTGTCAAGTGTTTATTATCATAGCGATTTTGAAATCTTGACAAAATTGATCAACATTGGTATTATGCCCACAAGCATGTTGCGTCTGCGCAATGGTAATGCATAACAGCAACACCACGCAGTGGGCCGGGCTATTTGCCATGATAGATTAGTACTGACTCATAGACACCCTGTGGATTATCAATAGTAAAAGGAAAGGAGATGAACCATGAATATCAGTTCCTCACCCACCTATTATGAAGTCATATCCGAAATGGCGATGGATGGAAACCCAAACGCCAGCCTTCAAGCCGTTCTTTCGTCTATTGTTGAAAATGTAAAAACAGCGATGCGCGTTAAAGGATGCTCATTGGCGCTCCTTACTCCGGATAGAAAGTACTTGCGTCACATGGCATCATGTGGATTAAGTGAAAGCTACATAACAAAAGGACGTATTAATGCCGATAAAAGCATAGCTGAAACTCCCAAGGGGGAATTCGTAGCTATTCTAGATGTAGCACAAGATGACAGAGTTCAATATCCTGCCGAAGCCAAGAGCGAGGGGATAGTATCGATTTTTGCAGTACCTCTATATCTTGAAGAGGAGTGTATGGGAGTAATAAGGATATACACTGCAAATCGCCGACGGTTCACAGCCGATGATATTTACTTTGCTCATACAGCGGCGAATATTGGAGCTAAAGCAATTGAAAGTGCGGTGCTTGTTACTGATGACCCAACAGTGGCAAACTATGATAATTTCAGACAACAACTAGTCGAACTGGAATGGGCACGTTGGCCGGGAGCTCATTGCCCATAAACTGCCACGTTCGAAGATTTTTCTTGACGATGGAATGTGACCGATATCATAGACTCATCGCAAATAACTCGGCTAAAGTGATTTAATAGCAAGGTATTTACAAAGAGAATAGCTGTGATAGAATAGTCTCTCACTGGGAGGTTCAATAGATGTTGGCTGTCGCTTGTATAAAACAGGTCCCTGATACCACACAGGTAAAAATAGACCCTGAAACGGGCACCCTGATCCGAGAAGGTGTCCCTTTCATTATAAACCCCTTCGATATCCATGCTCTGGAGGAAAGCCTCCGATTGAAAGACAGATACGGTTTTCGTGTGACCGTGCTTTCAATGGGACCTCCTAATACCGAAGTGACCCTAAGAAAAGCTTTAGCCCTAGGAGTAGACCAAGCCATTCTGTTGAGTGACCGAGCATTTGGTGGAGCTGATACCCTTGCCACCAGCAAAGTACTTGCCGAAGCAGTTCGAAGACTTTCTGAACAAGAAGAAGTAGGGATTGTTATCTGCGGCAAGCAAACCATCGACGGGGATACGGCTCAAGTGGGCCCAGGCATCGCTACTCGCCTTGGATATCAGCAATTGACACTAGTAGATAGTATTGAGGATGTTGATCTGAGTGCTAACAAAATTACTGCGAGAAGGAAACTGGAAGGCAGGCATGAAAGAGTTGAATCGAAACTTCCGGTTCTGATCTCCGTGGTCCGTTCAATCAATCGCCCTCGCTATCCAACAGTGCCGATGCGTTTGATGGCAGTTGACGCGGGTGTCACCTTGTGGGATAACAACGTATTGGGCCTTGATCCCGAAATAATCGGACTGAACGGTTCTGCTACTCAGGTTCGTAAGATTTTCTCTCCCGAGAGAGACAAAGGGGAAATCATAGGCGATGGGCTGAATGAACCGGATAAAACTGCCCAGTTATTGGTTGGGAAGCTGGTGGAAAAGGACCTGCTCTTTGTTGGAGGCAGTGGCGAGAAGTAACGATCGGAAGTTCAGGGGGCATTGTATGACAGATGAGAAGAAAATCAAGAAACCCAGAGGTATAGCTCAGCTCATCGAAGGGAAATGTATCGCGTGTGGCGCTCGATGTGAAAGCGCCTGTAAATTCGATTCCATTGAAATGAATGAGCAAGGCGAACCAATCATCGAGACCAAAAAATGTGTTGGGTGTCAGAAGTGCGTCAAAATATGTCCGGCTGAAGCCATTGAGATGTATTTTACCCCAGAGGAATTGAAGATACTGGAGGAGTGGGCAGCACAGAAGGCACAAGGGATCCAAGGTGAAGAGCCCGAAGATGACGGGGATGAAGATTTAGCCTGGCTCAATGAATATAAAGGAGTATGGGTGTTCGTTGAGCAAACAGAAGGTATACCTGCGGAAGTTTCCTGGGAGCTTTTAGGCTCTGGAGCCGAGTTGGCTAAAAAGCTGGAGGTCGAACTTTGTGCTGTAGTGATCGGACGCAATGTGGAATATCTGTGCAAAGAATCTTTTGCGTACGGCGCCACCAAGGTTTACCTGTTAGATGATCCTATTTTTGAACATTACCGAACCGAACCATATTACAAAGCAAACTGTTATCTTATTGATAAATACAAGCCGGAAATTGTTCTGTTCGGAGCCACCGGACTGGGTCGGGATCTGGCTGGCGCCATAGCCACTATACTAGCTACAGGCCTGACAGCTGACTGCACAGGATTGGATATCGATGAACGCGGATTCTTGATGCAAACACGCCCGGCCTTTGGCGGAAACATCATGGCTACCATCATGACCGAGCAGTCACGGCCTCAGATGTCAACGGTACGCCCCCATGTTATGCCGTTGCCTCCAAAAGATACTTCACTCTCCGGTGAAATTGTTCGCGAATCTATGGATGCCACGGAAGAAGATTTCCTCACCAAGGTACTGGAAATTATCAGGGACGAAAAAGCAGGCCAGGTTGATGTAGCAGCAGCGGAAATATTGATATCGGGCGGAAGAGGTATGTGCGGACCCGAGAACTTCACCATACTCCAGGAACTGGCTGATGAATTGGGTGGAGCAGTATCCTGTTCGCGCGCAGTAGTAGAAGCAGGATGGATGCCTGTAGAAAGGCAAGTAGGTCAAACAGGAAAAACGGTCAGGCCGAAGATATACATCGCCTGTGGGATCAGCGGAGCCATCCAGCATCTAGTCGGGATGCAGGAATCCGACGTGATCATTGCCATCAACCGAGACAAACAAGCACCCATATTTGAGGTAGCTACCTATGGGATTGTAGGGGATGTCTTTCAAATTGTTCCAGCTATCACAGAGCGTATAAGAGACCTGCGCCGGAATGGGTCCGGTAATATTGCTGCTACGGAAGCATTGATGATCAACAAGGAGTAGGATGATGTCGCCTAATGTTACCGCATTCGCAATCGTTTTTGGAGCAGCCATTCTGTTTTTCGCCTGGAGTGCGTACAGGCGCTTCCGGCTGATCGCCTTGGGCCAGCCGGACTATCGATTTGATTCCATCGGCCAGCGTCTCTGGAACATGATGTTCTTTGCTTTCGGGCAACGCAGGGTGATCAAACGAACTTTCGGGATAAATCACTTTATATTGTTCTGGTGTTTCATTACCCTGATGGTCGCCAACGTAGAGTTCCTTTTGCATGGCCTTTTCCCTGATGAGATCGCGCTCTCCAAACTGCCGGATGGCGCTTACCATGCCCTGGCAGCCATTTTTGACATCGTTTCCATCCTCGCCCTGATCGTAGTAGTAATAGCGTTGGGCCGCAGACTCCTGTTTCCGCCTTCATATATCGATGCTCGAAGCCGAGATGCTTTTTTTATCCTTTCGATGGTGGCGATGTTGATGATCGCTTTCTTCGGATTACACGGCGCCGAAATCGCTGACGGTATTGAAGAGGCAGAAGATTACATGCTCGTTTCCAGCGCGGTTGCCTCCGGCATCTTTGAAGGAGCCTCCAGCGATAGCCTTGAAAGCTGGGGCGAGATATTCTGGTGGATTCATGCCATCGTATTGCTGGCATTCCTTAACTACCTCCCTTACAGCAAACACATGCACGTACTCACGGCCATTCCTAACTGTTTCTTTAAAAGTCTGGATAAAGTAAAGACTCAACCCAGAGAGGCGTTTGACAAGGGAAGTGATTTTGGCGTGGGACAGGTGAACAGTTTCCCCTGGAAGGGTCTATTTGATTCCTATTCCTGCACCGAGTGCGGTCGTTGTACCCAAATCTGTCCGGCTACTTCCACTGAAAAGAAGCTGAACCCCCGATTGGTCATTCATGATATAAAACACAATCTTCTCAAAAACGGACCAGGCCTCAATGGCGATAAAAACGGAAAACCCGTATCGCTGCCGTTGATCGGGGATAATCATGAAGGAAGCATCTCTGAGGAAGTCCTGTGGGCATGCACTACCTGCGGTGCTTGTATGGAAGTGTGCCCAGTATTTATCGAGCACGTGCCCCGGATCGTGGATATGCGACGACACCTGGTAGAAATGAAGGCCAAATTCCCTGAAGAGCTGTTGACCTTTTTTGAAAACATGGAACAGCGTTCCAATCCATGGGGGATTGCCCCGGCGGAAAGACTCAAATGGACCGCCGATATCGAGGTTAAACCTTTCGAGGCCGGACAAACCGAATACTTGTTCTACATCGGCTGTGCCGGAGCACTTGATGCCCGTGCCCGAAGGGTAACTCAGGCAACAGCGAAAATACTTGATGAAGCGGAAGTTTCGTGGGGAATTTTGGGCAAGGACGAACTGTGTTGCGGAGATAGCCTGCGCCGGTTGGGCAACGAATTCGCGTTCGATCAAATGGTTCGAGACAACATCAAACTATTCGAAGAAAAAGGAATCAAAAAGATCATCGCGCAATGTCCACATTGTCTGAGCACCCTTAAAAATGACTATCGACAATACGGTATCGAACTGCAAGTGATCCATCATACCGAGCTGATCAAAGACCTGATCGATTCGGGCAAGCTCAAAATGAAGTCGGGCAGCAATGGGTTCGGAAACATCGTTTTCCACGATTCCTGTTACCTGGGACGCTACAACGAAATTTATGACGCTCCCCGAGGTGCATTGGCCGCAGCCACGGGTCATCGTCCAATAGAAATGCCAAACCATCTGGACCAGTCTTTCTGTTGCGGGGCCGGTGGCGGACGCATGTGGATGGAAGAAAGCCCGGGTAACAAGAACATCAATATCGCCCGTACAGAGGAGGCTTTAAGACAGAACCCGCAGACCATCTGTGTGTGTTGCCCGTACTGCCTGACCATGTTCGAAGATGGATTAAAAGACAAAGATTCAGATAGCAAGGTGCAGGTTCTGGACATGGCAGAAATCGTAGCCGCATCACTTGATTAATCCTGTTCCCTTGAGATAATCACGAGAGATCGCCCCTTTTAAATAAGGGACGATCTCTTCTTTTCATAGGCCTGGCGCAATGTGATCTATATCATATACTCATATTATTGAACCGTCCTATAATAGCTCAAGACTTGAAAGGGGGGACGAGAATAATGGCAGCAAAATGTCCCGGACAGGATACCAGATGGCGAACCGTTGAAGAGTTTACATGTTCCAATTGTGGAACCAAAAATGAAATATGGTCAAGTGAACTCAAGGCAAGATGTTCGCAATGCAGGAATTGGGTGTACAAGGAAGAAGTACCGTCCTGTATTAACTGGTGCAAATCGGCACGTGAGTGCCTGGGTGAGGAGCGGTGGAAAAGATTAACGGAAGAAACCGAATAGTTCCAGGAGGTATTGAAATGGCAACAAAAACTGTTAGAGACATCATCAGGATAGACGAAGAGAAGTGCGATGGTTGTGCCGCCTGTGCGTTAAGTTGTGCCGAGGGCGCTATAGAGATCATCGACGGTAAGGCAAAACTTGTAAGCGAGATTTATTGCGATGGGCTGGGAGCCTGTATTGGGGAATGTCCACAGGGAGCTCTCACTATTGAGAAACGGGAAAGTGACGAATTTGATGAACATGCGGTAGAAACACATCTAGACTCGATGAAGAAGAAAGAAACGCTTCCCTGCGGATGTCCAGGATCATCGGTCCAGCAGTTCGAAAAAACTGTGGAATTACCGATGGTTGATCCGTTGCCCTGCGGTTGCCCCTCGACAACGGTGCAACAATTTGGTGACGGACATCAGGCAAAATCGTCTGTACAGCAAGATGCGGCTCTTGCGCACTGGCCGGTACAGCTTACACTGGTACCACCAAATGCGCCTTTCCTTCAGGGGGCAGATTTACTACTGGCTTCTCATTGCGGACCTTTTGCCTATGGAAACTTCCATCAGGATTTCATTAAGGATCACGCAGTTTTGTGCGCCTGCCCTAAGCTCGATGACGCTCAGGCTCATCAGGAAAAGCTCACTGAGCTACTACGCCAATCGGATATAAAGAGCGTTACAGTGGTACGTATGGAAGTGCCCTGCTGCGGCGGTCTTACTCACTTGGCTCAACAGGCTATAGTAGATTCAGGTAAAAGCATACCCATTAAAGAAGTCACGATAGGTGTAAAAGGGAACATCGTTGCCTAAAACCTAGCCACTAGTGATAATGCCCTGCGTCTTGACACAGGGCATTATTCTATATTACCATATTGTCATATTGTAATATTGCGATAAAACAAATGGTGGGAGTTATTGGATGAACGATGAGAATCGATTTGAGGTCTTTCAGTTACAGGCTGAGTTCTGCAAATCGCTAGCCGATCCTAAACGCTTGATGATCATACACGAACTGCGCGAAGGCGAGAAATCGGTGAACGAACTGGCTGAAAGACTGGGGTTGAAGCAATCGAATACGTCCCAACATTTGGCAGTGCTGCGCAAGGCCGGAATAATTGCACCCCGCAGGGAGGGGAATATCGTTCACTATGACTTGGCCAATCCCAAAATCGGGCAAGCATGCGATCTAGTACAGAGCTTCATTGCAGAGCAGCTTAGAAGCAATCAGGATCTGGCCAGTATAATGTAACACTTTAGAATAGGGATATTTTTCATGGAAAAATTGAAAATCAACAAAACTATAATAGTCTTTGCACTTCTATTTCTGGCAGTTGTGGTATTAGTTGTAAGAAGTGAGGGTACGTACGGTGAGACTTGCATTTCTGATTCTGAGATGCAATTCCGGATCCTTGACGATATCAGCGCGGAGGAATCATTAGCTATGATTCAAGCCAGAAGCGGGGAGCCTGATTTTGTAATCCTCGATGTACGAACCCAGGAGGAATACGAATCCGGTTATATCGAAGGCGCTATCAACCTGGATTACTATTCCGAAACATTCAGGAATGATCTGGGGGAATTGGATAAAGAGGGCTCTTATCTCATATACTGCCGAACAGGCAGACGCACTGCAGAGAGTCTGAAGATCATGAGGGAATTGGGTTTTGCCGAAGTCTATAACATGTCCGGCGGAATAACCGATTGGAACACGAAAGGGTACCCGGTTGTTGAATAGTTGATGGGAGATCTGGCGATGGAAAATCATGAGTACGAATGCCGAAGATGTTTGAATCGACATATGGACAAGGAATCAGATAAATACGGGATTGACCCTAAATGCCCTGAGTGCGGCAGTCCGGCCGTAGAACCAGTGGATGGGTGTCAAGATACATTTGATGTACTACGTACCGGAAGCGGCGGCTGATGCTAGATTTTACGGGGCCGTGAGCCCTTACATCAATTGGAGGTGGATCATGATCAAAATCACAGATAAAGCCAAAGAAAAATTGCAAGGAACAATGGAAAGAAATCCCGGCAAGTATTTCCGAATTATCATCAAGGGTATTGGATGAGGTGGGCCCAAACTGGGCATGGCTCTGGATGGGCCTAGAGAAAACGAGCAGACAATTCAAGCTGATGGCTTTGGAATATTGATTGGAGATGATGTGAAACCGTTTGCTTCAGGTAGTGTTCTTGACTGGGTGCAGGCGTTTGGCGGAGAGGGTTACGTTCTAACGCCTGAGTCTGGCTCAAGCTGCTGATACCAGTATCATAGTTTTTACCAATGGAGAATGTGATGCAAATAACGGGATACAAATGTAATGAATGCAAGGGTGGTTTTGAGGATGTGATGGCAACCGATCCAGATGAAAAAGTTGAAGTCAGATGTTCCCTGTGTGGCAGTGCGGATGTTGAGCAATCTGATCAAGTGAGTGAATTCCTGGAATTAGTTCGTGATATGGGTAGAACCGGCGGCTGATGTTAGGGGTCAAGAGACCGTGAGTCTCATGAGATACCACTGAGTACTGAGTGAGGAAATGATTCATGAACTCAGAACAATTTGAATGCTACCAGTGTAGAACCTACTTTGAAGCGATTAGCAACTGCGAAAAAGAGCAGCTACAATGCCCTTTATGCAGAAGTATGAATGTTGAGAAAATATGGTGGCCTGCTAATCCTATTGATTTTATAGAGACCATGGATCGCCAAGGAATTGGAGGCTGATGTTAGCTTTATTAGAGGCCGTGAGCCTCGTGTGTTGAGCAAGGTTATGGATGGAGGTAAAAATGGGTAAGTTGAAAACCAGAGATCGGACTTATTTGCAGGAGCGTTTCGGGAATCGTGTCACGTTTGACAAACTAGAAAGGAAGCTGCATGGCCATGATATAGCAGCTATGCCTAAACTTCTGAAGCCTTTAATTGGTAATACTATTCCCGATGCAGTAGTCCAACCGGAATCGACTGAAGAGCTGGTTGAATTGATACGATGGGCGTCCCAGAAAGGAATTCCTCTGACGCCTCGCGCCAAAGCGTCTTCCGGTTATGGTGGTGTCCTGCCGATTAAGAAGGGTGTGGTAGTCGACTTCTACCGCATGAATCGGGTGATGGCCATCGATAAAGAAAATCTCACGGCTACGGTTCAGGCGGGTATCGTCTGGGAAAAACTGGACCGGGCACTTGAAAAGGAAGGACTGGCGCTCAAACTCTACCCTTCCAGCTACCCCGGATCGACCGTTGGCGGCTGGCTGGCTCAGGGAGGCACCGGATTCGGCTCGTTTGAGTCGGGCTGGTTTTACCAAAACATCACCGCTGCCAAAGTGGTCCTAGCCGATGGCACGGTCAAGGATGTCACCGGCCCGGATATCGAACTCATCTCCGACGCCGAAGGTACCACCGGTCTCATCAGCGAGATCACCCTCAAGGTGATGCCACTCGAGGATATGGAGGTTATCGCCATCGGTTGCCCGGACCCCTATGAACTCAAAGACCTCATCCAGTCCTTTATCGATGAGAAATTGCCTATCTGGTCCCTGAGCTTCATTAATCCACGCATGGCCGAACTGAAAAACAAGGCCCCGTTGCGCGAACATCAGGGCCACCCTATAGAGGAACGGGTGCTGTTGCCGGCATCATATATCGTCACTATCTCCTACAGGGAGAAAGATCACACTGTTCTGATGAGCAAACTCACCGGCCTACTCAAACCCTGCAAAGCGGAAATCTTAAGCGAGCGCATCGCCGAGCACGAATGGCGCGAGCGCTTCAACCTGATGGTGGTCAAACGCCTTGGCCCCAGCCTGGTGCCTGCTGAGATTGTGGTGCCGCTGGAGGCCCTTGGCAATGTGATGACCGATATTGAGGAGAAGGTGGATCAGCCCATAGTCAAAGAGGGCGTCATTGTCCGAGAGAGCCGTGGCGGCAAGCCCGAGGTGATCATCCTGGGATTCATCCCTTCCGATCAGCGTAAGTTTTCCTACAATTTCGTCTTCTCTCTTAGTCTGACGATCATGAGAATCGCAGAGAAATACGGCGGACGCGCTTATGCCACCGGACTTTATTTTTCCAACAAAGCCGAATCCGTTTTGGGTAAGGATCGAGTTTTACGTCTCAAATATTTCAAGCGCCAGGCTGATCCGAAAGGCATTTTTAATCCCGGAAAGGTCACTGGCAGCAGCCGTATGGGGCCGCTGATGAGTCTCGCCTCCAAATTCGAACCGTTGATGCGGCCCTTTGGCAATCGGGTGATCACCAAGGTCGGGGAAAGCCCTAAAAAGCCGGTCAAGGGCATCCCTGCGGATGTGGCCTGGTACGCCTACTCCTGCTCTCAATGCGGCTATTGTGTGGAGCAGTGCGATCAGTTCTATGGGCGCGGTTGGGAATCCCAGAGCCCGCGTGGCAAATGGTACTGGCTTCGTGAATACATGGAAGGCCGTGAAAAATGGAATCAGCAGATGGTCGATACCATAATCGGTTGTACCACCTGTGAGTTGTGTAATCTGCGCTGTTCGGCGGCGCTTCCCATTGAACCCGCCTGGATGAAATTGCGTGGCCAGCTCATTCACAAAGAGAAGAAAATGACCTTCCCACCATTTGAGATGATGGTGGCCGCAAACTATTCACAGGGCAATATCTGGGCCGGTTTCCGCAAGAACCGGGGGGATTGGTTCCCCGAGGATCTTTGGGAAAAGCATGGTCCGGACCACAAATCTAAGACGGTTTATTTTGCCGGATGTACTGCCAGTTACGTAGAGAACGATATCGCTCAGGCGACTGTCCGATTGCTGGACAAAACCGGGCTCGACTTCACCTTCCTGGGCACCAAGGAGAACTGCTGCGCCACGCCGCTGCTGGTTTCCGGAAAGTGGGACGCCTTTACCGATACCATGGTCAAAAATATCCGGGCGGTGAAAGAGGCCGGTGCGGATACGGTGGTCACCTCCTGCCCGGCCTGTCACATGATGTGGAACAGCGTCTATGGACCGTGGGCCAAGGAATTAGGCATCGACTACGGCATTGAGACCAAGCACTATAGCGAACTAGTCTCGGAAAAGATCAAATCCGGTGAGTTCACTTTCCCTGAAAATGGAGGCCAAAAAGAAACTGTCACCTGGCACGATTCCTGCCATATGGGACGAGTGGCCGGTATCTACGAGCCACCGCGAGATATGATCAAGGCCATCCCCAATGTGGATTTTGTCGAGATGCCTTTCAATCGGGATAAGGCACATTGTTGTGGGTCAGTGCTGACGCTTATCAAAGAGCCACCAGTGGCCGCTGAGATTGGTAAGACCCGCCTGGAGGAAGCCATCGAGGTTGGAGCCGAGAAAGTGCTGGCATTGTGTCCTTGCTGCGAAGTGCAGTTGCGTATAAGTGCTGAGAAAAAGGAAGTCCCGGTCGAGGTGGTGGATCTGGCAGCCTTCACCGCATCAAAGTTGGGATATGAGTTTGACGATCCCAATCCTGAAGTGCATCGCCAGTGGGGCGTCTTCGATTCCATGATTTCTCTAATGACCCCTGAGGGATTCGCAGAGCTGATGGGAACTATGTGGCCGGAACTGATCGACGCCATGCCTTACAAGATGGGGCCGATGATGCGTGTAATGGGCAAAGTTCCGGGGGCGCTGACGTTGATGAAACCCATGTTCCCTATTTTATTCCCGAGACTGTTGCCCGTGATGATGCCCAAGGTGTTGCCAACAATGATCCAGCGCATCGAGGAACGCATCGAAATGCCGCAGAACATGATCGAGCTAATGCCGTCACTCATGCCCGAAGTGATGGATAATCTAATGCCGCATATGATCGGAGACGTGGTGCCGCTGGTAACCCAACCGATGATTGATTATCTGCACGGGAAAACTCCAGCACAGACTGGCGTTTAACAAGCGGATATCCGCTTTTATCATATAAATCAAATATCATAACGGAGGAAATAACAAATGAAAATGCCAAGTTTACAGCGTTGTACTTGTGGAGCTGTTCTCGCAGTGGGGGTGGTGGCGCTCATCATAGGTATCATACTGACCGCCGGCGGGGCGCTCATGCCAGGCACCATCATGGATGCCGTCGAGGACGACCAGTTCCCGGTGCTGACACACACGGGCAATGGGCAAATCACCATGGCTGCCGACAACATCATCGATACCCATAGCGAGGTAAAAGACAGCGCAGACGCCATCAGAGAAGCACGATGGGAATCCTCGCTGAACAATCCGTTCATTAACGCCCGAACGTTAGATATTTCCGGCCAGACCACCGTTGATGTGGTCAATCAGGAGATGGAGTTTCCGGTTTCCGAGATCAACTTGATGCTTGGAGAAGTGGTGTTTAACATGGCTGACATGGGCATAGGAATCGCCCAGATCATCCTCTTCGTGGGAATTGCCTGCCTGGTGATGGGATTGGGTTTGATCCTGGCGGCGATAATGCTCAATAAGACTCACGCTGCTTTGAGTTGTTGATCGGAACCGGGTCACAGTAGTTTTCCAACTTCGATTGGCATTGCACAGTTGATTCTGTCTGCAACTCAAAGAATCAACTGTGCATGTGATCCGAATCACATGTACATCATAACCGAAAGCAGGTTCTGTAACCCTGGCGGATCAAACCGGTTAAAGTATTGATCATGTCAATATAATAAAAGGAGTCGAAAATGAGTGCGGAAATAGAGATAACTGATGCCAATTTCAATTCCGAAGCCAGTGCAGGGGTAATACTGATAGATTTCTGGGCTCCATGGTGTGGCCCGTGCCGGATCCAGGGACCGATAATCGAAAAAGTGGCTGAGCAAGTGGGCGACAAGGCCAAAGTGGCCAAATGCAACGTCGACGAGAACCAGGCCATTGCCAGTCAGTTCGGAGTCCAGAGTATTCCCACATTGATAATTCTCAAAGACGGTAAAGAAGTTGAGCGAATGGTGGGTGTCCAGCAGGAGAATGTTCTCGTTGAAAAACTAACGAGCTAAATTACCATGTGAGCAGGAGATAACACGATGGTTGTGAGTGGCATCATTGGATTGGCTGCCGGGTCAATTGTGGGAGGTATAGTTGGATACTTGGGCAAGTGCTCAGGAAACGGCTGAGGAATGACACGGAGCCCCTGGTCAGGGGCGATATTTGGCGCTCTGGCAGGAGTAATGATAGCCATATCACTAGTATCGGGTTAATTGGGAGCATTGTCATGAAGCTAGCTATCGTTGTTTTGTTACTATCTCTGGCCTTCCCGGTTACAGTTGTGGCTGATGGAATTTGGGATAGCTGTCCGAGAGGTGAGGAATATTGCGAAGATCCAGGGGACTGCTCCAGATACGTCGATACGAATAGTGACGGAATTTGCGATCTCAGTCAACCCAATCCCTCAGCAACAACCGCAAGTCAGCTTGACAGCCAGATACAGGCCAACATAGCGATTGTAGACACAAATCCCGTTAATTCAATTATCACCAGTGGTAATAACAGGATTTATCACATGGTTCCAATTTTTGTGATCTTGTCCATTTTGTACTTACTGAGCCACACATTATCTAAAAGGAGGGCCATCAGTATTGCTACTCACAGAAAGATATGGAATTTGCTGCTACTGGGCACGTTTTTAGTATCAGTCATACTCGGGCTGTTTCTGATCCTGAGAATTGACTTCGATATCAATATTTCGTTGCCTTTCGACATACTGCTTTGGCATGTCGAGATCGGGATCGCCATGGGAGTGATTTGCATTTTCCATATCATCTGGCATTGGAAATACTTCAAAAAGATGGTCACGCTAAAGAATCCGTAAGTATTGCAGATCGAGCTATGTTGGAATAGGTATTTTGCTTGTGTTGTCAACAGCCCTCCCAAGGTGTTATCTTTTGAATAATATGTGATTCAAGTCATGTACAGGTGTACGTGTTCTGGTTAAGCTCTCATTAAATGTATTAATCAAAGGAGTGAGAACAATGGCAGACGATAAAGCAAAAGTACTCGATGCTATGAAAAAGAAAGGCAAACCGGTTCGCCCCGGCGATATAGCCAAAGACCTTGGTATTGATAGCAAGGAAGTTTCGAAAGTTATTAAAGAACTTAAAACAGAAGGGAAAGTCCAATCTCCGAAAAACTGTTTCTGGGAACCGACTTAAGTCAATACCACGATTTTTTGAAATAGCGAAGACAATATAATCCAACCCAGAAGCCCTACAGTACCAAGCTGATCAGACGCGTGGCACTGTGATCTTCAGTTTTTCTGAACGTATTCGAAAGGGAGGCGAAAGCCTCCCTTTTCTTTTCCCCTCCCCCCTCCTGATAATTGATAACCATACTGTCAAGTTTGTGACTAATATCACATACACATTAGTTGATCAATCCTAGAATTAAACAAGATTAATAGCGGAGGTGAGAGATGACCACGAAAACGCTTGATAAACCAATTCAGGGAACAGTTGAAAACCATATCAAGGAGGTATGTATTCATCACTGGAAAATTGAGCCGCCGGAGAACCCGGTAAGTATGGGAGTATGTCTTAAATGCGGATTAACGCAGGAGTTTAATAACTATACTTTATACTCGCCATGGGATAGTGTATCCGCTTCATCACAAAAAAACGATTTAGGAATGAATATAAACACCGACTTGAATGAGGACTGGGATTAAAGTCAACATTAAATTTGACGTTGACAGTGGAAAGAGGGGTCGAAATGCTGGAAGAAAAACAAATTGTCTTGGATGAAGAGGAGAGGAATGAACCACAAGAGTATCTTGCTCATATTTCCTCACTTCAAGCCGATTTCACAAATTACAAACGGCGTGTGGAGCGCGAACATGGCGAGATAGTGGAAATGGCAAATGACAAGCTTCTGTTGAAGCTCTTGCCGGTATTGGATGATTTCGACCGAGCGCTGGAGAATGTCGCAAGTGATAGTGAAAATAAAGACTGGGTGAATGGAGTGGAACTTGTAGACCATCGTTTGAGATCGATTCTTGAAAATGAGGGACTTAGCCAGATTGAGGCGATGGGCCACGAGTTCGACCCTCAAAAGCACGAGGCGGTTTTCACAGTAGAGGGAACTGCAGACGAACAAGGGAAAATAAGTTCGGTAGTAAGAAAAGGATACAGGTTGCATGATAAGGTAATTCGCCCAGCTCAGGTATCCGTTTTAAAAGATATAAAATCTGAGCCACAGTCGATTACCAGACCGACTGCGAGAAGAACCGTACCCATCACGAGAGGAGGTGATGCGAGATGGATAAGGCCAAGTTCTGCCCGAAATGTAAGGGGAATGTTTTTATAGATTGGGATTACAGCGATGGAGAGTGGTACGAGTATTGTTTACAGTGCAGCTACCGACACTACTTACCAGTCATCGCAAAAACCCAACCGAGCAGCGACATAAGTAATACCAGGAAGAAGCAAAAGAGGAAAAGGGGAACTAGAAATGGCAAAGTTAGCAAACGGAGCGCTGTTCAGAAATCAGGATGCGCCGAATGAAGAGTTTTACAGAACAATGCAAAGGGATGGCATCCCAGCGAAGACATTCAAATTTGAAAACAGGAAAAAAGATATTGAGGATAAACCTGCAAAATTCCGAATCTGGAGAAAAAACTAAAATTCAGCAGAAACTGAAAGGAGGATAAAAATGGCAAAAGTATTGGGAATTGATTTAGGAACTACAAATTCGTGCATGGCCGTGATGGAAGTGGGAGATGAGGTAGTACTGGAAAATACAGAGGGTGTCAGGGTAACCCCTTCTGTGGTAGCGGTCAATAAGAACGGGGAGAGATATGTTGGTCAACCTGCAAAGAGACAGGCAGTAACCAATCCGGATAATACTATTTTCTCCGTTAAACGGTTGATAGGCCGCAAAGCAAAAGATGAGGATGTCCAGCGCGATATGAAGGTCCTGCCATTCAGAGTATCGGCGGCCAAAAATGGCGATGCTCAAGTGAAAATGGGTGAAAAGGAATATTCACCTGCAGAGATTTCAGCTATGGTACTGCAAAAAATGAAGCAGGATGCTGAAGCAAAACTTGGCGAGAAGATTACTCAAGTAGTAGTCACAGTACCGGCATATTTCAATGACAGTCAGCGGCAAGCGACAAAGGATGCAGGTAAGATCGCAGGGTTGGAAGTGTTGCGGATTATCAATGAACCCACTGCAGCTGCACTTGCCTACGGATTGGATAAGAAGGGAGATGAAACCATCGCCGTTTACGACCTTGGTGGCGGTACGTTCGATATCTCTATCCTGCAACTGGGAGAGGGAGTGTTCGAGGTGAAGTCCACAAATGGGGATACGCACCTGGGTGGTGATGATTTCGATCAGAAGATAATCGGCTGGCTGGTAGATGAGTTTAAGAAAGATCAGGGAATTGACCTGCGGCAAGATAGAATGGCTCTGCAACGACTCAAAGAGGCTGCAGAAAAAGCCAAGTGCGAACTTTCCAACACAGCACAAACAGAGATCAATCTACCCTTCATCACCGCTGACGCCAACGGGCCGAAGCACATGGTTATCACCTTGACGAAAGCCAAATTGGAACAACTTGTCAGCGAACTGATTGACAGGACAGTTGGGCCAGCCAAGAAAGCGCTGGAAGATGCCGGACTTAAAGCTGGTGGAATCGATGAAGTGATACTCGTTGGTGGACAGACCAGGATGCCTGCTGTAGTGGAGAAAGTTAAAGGCATTTTTGGTAAGGAACCCCATAAAGGAGTAAATCCGGATGAGGTAGTCGCCATCGGTGCGGCAATTCAAGGCGGTGTGCTTAAAGGTGATGTCAAAGACGTTTTGCTATTGGATGTAACTCCGTTAACACTGGGTATTGAAACCCTGGGTGGAGTAATGACCCCACTCATTGAACGGAATACAACTATCCCAACATCCAAGAGCGAGATTTTCAGCACCGCAGCCGATAACCAGAACGGTGTTGAAGTACACGTATTGCAGGGTGAAAGGCCAATGGCCGGTGAGAATAAGACAATCGGCCGATTCATGCTGGATGGTATTTTGCCAGCACCGCGAGGGATACCTCAGATTGAGGTAACGTTCGATTTAGACGCAAATGGCATATTGAATGTTAGCGCCAAGGATAAAGGCACCGGTAAAGAGCAAAGGATCACAATCACAGCCAGTTCCGGCCTTTCGAAAGGCGACATTGACCGGATGGTAAAAGAAGCGGAACTTCATGCTGAAGAGGACAGCCGCAAACGTGATGAAATCGATACTAAAAACCACGCCGATAATCTTGCCTATCAGACTGAAAAGACATTGAACGAGATGGGTGATAGGGCCCCTGCCGAGCTTAAAGCAGAGGCTGAAGGAAAAGTGTCTGCGGTTAGATCAGCCATTCAGAGCAGCGATACCGATCAAATTAAGAGAGCGGTGGAGGAACTGGAAGCTACTATGCAGCGGATCGGGCAGGAAGTATACGCTGGCGCCGGAGTTGGAGCATCAGGGTGTGGAGAGGGTTGCGGCGATGATTGTGGTGATGGCTGTAGCGACGGCACAGTCGAGGGCGAATTCAGGGAGGTTTAAGAAATGTGTAGGGGCGATTGATGAATCGCCCCTACTTCAAAAGAGTATCTAGAGAAAGGGGTTGATTCAGGATGGATTACAAAGATTACTACAAAATACTGGGTGTTGATAAAAAGGCATCCGAAAAGGACATGAAAAAGGCGTATCGAAAACTGGCACGCCAGTACCATCCTGATGTCAATCCCGGCAACCCGGATGCTGAGGCTAAATTCAAAGAGGTAAACGAGGCATACGAGGTTCTCAGCGATAAAGAGAAACGGCAGAAGTACGATGAGCTAGGAGCCAACTGGAAACAGTATGACCAGTGGCAAAAGGCAGGTGGAAATACGCAGGGCCAGCCATTTGGGTCGGGTCAATCCGGATTTGGATCCAGGCAGCCAGGCCAATCCGGATCCCCGTATCGGACAGTAACTGCTGATGAAATGGAGGATCTATTTGGAGGAAACGGGGGATGCTCTGATTTCTTCTCCCAGTTCTTCGGCGGGGCTAGCGGTGGATCAAGCCGGCAATATCAGCAAAGACCCCGAAAAGGACAGGATCTTGAACATACCGTTGATATCACACTGGAGGAAGCCTTTGACGGAGCAGCACGGCGGATACAAATGGGAACCAACGGAACATCAAGGACGATTGAGGCAAAAATTCCACCAGGCGTCAAAGATGGTTCCCGAATAAAGATGGCCGGGCAGGGAGGGATAGGCGCAGCCGGTGGACCCTCAGGTGATCTGTATCTTGTGACTCAGATCAAATCGAACAGCAGATTTGAACGAAACGGTGATGATCTGTCAACCATGCTATCCGTGCCGCTCACCACGGCAGTCCTGGGTGGAGAAATAGATGTCCTAACCATTAATGGCACGAAAGTAAAACTCAAGATTCCGGCTGAAACACAGAACGGCAAGAAAATCAGACTACAAGGTAAGGGCATGCCCAAATTAAGGAGAAATGATGAAAAGGGTGATCTTTACGCTGATGTCAGGGTAGTCCTGCCGGAGAAGCTTTCAGATAGTGAACGTAAGTTATTCGAAAAACTGGCTGATTTGAGAAAGAACTAAGCTTCAGGGCGGTTTTGTACTTAAAAAACACACAGGTCTGTTCCAAAGCACAGAATACCTGATCCTCGGGCCTTCAAAGTACTTGGCGGGTATTTTATTGATAGGGATACTATTGTTATAGATGCGTCAGGTGACGAGATTCAATACCGCAGAACGATTGTAGCCGAACATGTCGAAGCATGAATGAAATTATGGTGATTTCTAACGAACGAGGAATACTATGGACGTGAAAGTCTATTCAACGCCAACCTGTGGGTATTGCCACCAAGCGAAAAAATTTCTTAATGACAAAGGCGTGAAGTTCACCGAATACGATGTCTCAAGGGACCAATCGGCAGCTCAGGAGATGTTGAAACTGACAGGCCAAATGGGCGTGCCCGTAATTGTGGCTAACGGACAAACCATCATCGGATTTGACCGAGCCAAGCTGGAAAAACTGCTGTCTAAAAGCAATGTCGGCAACGATAAACGCCCGCATTTTGGATTGAAAATAGCTGACGCCAGCAAGATAGCGCAAAAGTCCGGGTCTATTCCCGTTTTTGGAGCTTTTGTAGGGGCAATCACCGTGGGTTCCCTGGCAGAGAAAGCGGGAATTCATGCAGGCGATATAGTAACTGAGATCAACCTACGGTCAATAAACAACGCCGGTGATCTGGAACAGGCGCTAGCCGATTTATCGGACGGAAGCCGGATGACGATCGGGTTCCTTCGAGGTCAGGAGTCTCTAAAAACAGAGATCCAAACCTGAAATCGGGCGGGATTATAATCCCCATCCAGATAGACTTAGAGATCGATGTAGGTTTTTGGTTCGTTAGAGGTTTCCATCTTCCATGCAGTTGCTTTCCCGTTTCTCAGCACAAAAATGGCAACAGTTCCCGGGTTTTCTGAGTTGATCTGGTTCTTCAGTTGATCATCGTCTACAAGTTCAACTTTTCCACTAACTCGTATTTCGGTGGCGGGTTGAGCATGCACAAAACATAATTCAACATGAGGATTAGTAATCAATTGCTTGTACACATCTTTGAATGTACTGGTATAGAACATAATTCCATTCTCATCGGCACGAAAAAGTGAAATGGTACGCACGCGAGGTTTATCCCCATCGATGGTACCCAGTTGAAATACAGGGTGCGACTGCATAAATTGCATCATTTCTTCTTTATTCATAAAAAAGCCTCCCAGAAATTGCCGATTGCTTCTCAAATTATATCCCGGATACTCTCTAAGTCAATGCTAATCCCAGATTAACCTATACATTTTCCCCGTAACATGATAAAAGTCACATATAATTCCTTTTGTAAATTTTACAATCTGTTTAATGAAAACAAAACTGATATCACCACGGAAATCCCTTAGGGTGATGGGAGGATTGATATGGTAGTGAAACTAATTGCCGGAATCATTATTGGAGGGGCTGCTGGAGGGGCAATTGGGCACTTTGGGAGTACACAAGGGGGCTGAGGCCTAACCGGGGACCCCTGGACGGGGGCCATCATCGGGGCTATATTTGGTGTGATTATTGCACTGTTATTCGAACCAGATAAAGGTAAGGACGAAGATCAATCCAATACATCCGAATAACACAAGCAAACTCTAATTCACGGCCATACTTATTAGTTGAATCGATTCCTCTGACCACTGCCCCAGAGATTTCTCCATAAAATCGCCATGAACATATATTCTCACTATCTCCTGACGATTCCTGAGAAGCTCTATTGAAGGCAAAGCCGCTTCAAAACATGCTTGCCCCATAGCCCAGCTGGCAAGGCCCAGTGTTTGAGCATCTTTGGTTTTAAATGTGTGCAAAAGCGCGTCTTCAAACAGTTTGATCAATCCTTCTATCCGCTTGCCAAGTCGACCAACAGCCCACAACCCACTCGGAACCAGCAGCGGTTCTTCCATAGTACGATCTATCACCATACTGCCATAAGGATCCACTAGTTCGGGAATTAAAACGATGATTTCGGCAATGGTCTGCGGCGCGTTCCACCCGATCCCTCCCGATTCATCATTCAGCGCCCAAAACAATCTCCTAATATACTCGCGGACTTTCTCTCCTTCACCTGCCTGCCACCATTTCCCCATCAACATGGCTATCGATTCGATAGCTGGCCAAATCAGGTTTTCATCGGTTTCATACAGGCTGTCACGAAGTGTCTTCCAAGCCTGCCTATCCTCTTCACAAAAAACGATCAATTGATCATAATCCCTTTCCCGCAAAAGAGTGTATACATTAGATTTTACTGACTTGTTTGTAGCCATTATAGTTACCATGATTAAACAGGGCTCTTCACATTATAGAACCACATCAAACCTTATTCAATGTGCGATGTGTTATGGATTTGTAACAATATGACATTCCGCGGTTATAACTATTTAATCTTGCATCGCTTATTATTATCATGAAGCCAAGGCAAATAAAATGAATGTGATCAAAGTCGCAGAACACGGATACTGGTTCATCTAAAATCGATACAGTAATGAGGAAAGCGAGGAAAGAGAAATGCAGAAATGGGTATGCAGTATATGTGGATATATCCACGGAAGAGATACTTTCCCTGAAAAATGTCCTCAATGTGGAGCCGACGGAAATAGATTTGAACCGAAGTAATCCAATGATTGAGTTGTACAAATATCCTTCATAGAGATAGATTGGCTTTCATTCACTTAGAGCAAACTATTCTATTCCTTGCAAAACAAACTAATCAGTGTTAAAAAACATTATCGAGAATATCTGATTATGAGGAGGTAAACTGATGGATAATCCGGTTGCATTAATAGATGGACTATTGGAAGACCATGCCAACATAGTCAGGGATGTGGAAGGCCTGGAGCAAGCGTGCAGCGATGCCACAGCACTGACTCATCTATCCCAAGCAGACAAGGATTTCTCACCGGGCAGGCTGAACAAAGCAGAAGGATTGAAAAAGCTACAGGATATTGTTACTAAATGCCAAGCCGGGGTGGCAGAACATTTTACCAAAGAGGAAACAGCCCTGCTCGAAGTTTTTAAAAAACACGGTAATGAAGATCAGATGCTACAATTTCACACCTTGCTTAAACAACATCATGAGCTCAAGGAAAGATTCGCTGAAGCAAAAAACAGAGCGGATCAGCTTGCAAGCGGCGAAATCCTTACAGGAAACTGGAACGCCGCCGCCAACGATTTACTCACCTATATGAATAAGACTCGCAAACTGATCGAAGAACATGCATCAACAGAGCATTTTCTTTTCCGTGCGTTGCGTAATGATTTGAGTTAAGGAAAGCTCATTCTGATCGGAGCAGGATATGCCGTTTGTCACTGCCCCCGGTATACAGGGGCAACTATACATTCCCGAAGAAAAGCCAGGAAGGATAAGAAAGCATAATTGTAAGGATTGTGCGTCATGTATGATATGTAACGATGACAAATGCTCCTTGTGCCTGAACCGTAGAACTTGTGCCCCAAACACTAGCTCCTTAGATTTAAAAAACCATCCCAATGGAACACATATATTTTGAAGACATAGAACTCCATGACAAGAAAACGGCTGGGAAGTATTCGGTAACCAAGGAAGAGGTGATAGAATTTGCTCGAAAATGGGACCCCCAGCCGTTTCATGTGGATGAAGAAGCCGCCAAAGCAACCCAATTCGGCGGCCTCATAGCCTCCGCATCACACACCGTGGCCATCAGCTTCTGGTTGCTCAACCGGGCCGGGAAAGGAATCGCAGCCATTAGCGGCCTGGGATGGGATAAAATGCATCTCCCACATCCTGTACATCCGGGTGACCGTCTATCACTCAGCATGGAATGCATTGAAAAAAGAGAATCCAGAAGTAAACCGGACAGGGGGATTCTTAGACACAAGATACGAGTGACAAATCAGAATGGGATTCCAGTAAGCACTTTCGAAACCACTACTCTGGTAAAAAGACGTCCCCAATTACAAAACACGTCCCGATGACAATCCTGTTATCAGGATAACTTGAGCAAGGATACCTGTCATATGGAAGATGTAGGTATTGTTTTAGTTACTATTGGCGGATTGCTACTGCTGGGATTGGTTACCGATGTTCTCGGTAGATATACGCCATTGCCCAGAGTGACTTTCCTGATTCTTCTGGGTATCCTCATCGGCCCGGATTTACTCGATATTTTACCTGACATCAGTGACGACTGGTTCGAGGCCATCGCAGATATGGCCCTAGTCATGGTAGGTTTCCTGCTCGGTGAAAAACTGACCATTTCGTCACTGCGCGAACATGGTAGAGCTGTTTTATGGATATCCAGCGCTGTAGTAGTTACCACTTTACTGGTTACACTAGGAGGACTGGCTCTCATCGGCCAACCCATAGTTATCGCCTTACTCCTGGCAGGAATCGCAACCGCTACCGATCCGGCAGCGACTACAGATGTGATCCGGGAGGCACGAGCCCAAGGACGCTTTTCCCGAGTATTGGAGGGAGTTGTAGCCATCGATGATGCTTGGGGGCTCCTGGCTTTCAGTTTTATGCTGACCGCAGCACAGGTCTTTGCTGGAGATAGCGGGGGAGCCGAATCACTACTAACCGGCTTGTGGGAGATCGGGGGAGCAATACTCATCGGTGTTGGGTTAGGGGTACCACTTGCCTATTTGAGCGGACGGATCAAACCCGGTGAACGCACACTCTCCGAAGCTGTAGGAGCAGTTTTCCTCTGTGGAGGAATAGCTATTTGGTTGAATGTTTCCTTCCTGCTGGCAGCCATGATCATGGGGGCTGTTGTTGCTAATTTAAGCCATCGCCATCGGCCGTTTCATGCCATCCAAGGCATCGAATGGCCATTCATGATTCTGTTCTTTTTGTTGGCAGGAGCTTCGCTGGAAATTGATTCGCTTCCAGAAATCGGGGCTATCGGCATCGGCTTCGTCGTATTCCGGATCATCGGACGGATATTTGGAGGATGGGCAGGAGCACGTTTAAGTCATGCCGATCCCTCAATGAGCCGATGGATGGGTGCCTCATTGATGCCTCAAGCCGGAGTTGCTTTAGGGATGGCTCTCGTTGCAAGTCAACGTCTGCCCGAAATAGCCGATGTCGTTCTACCTGTGGTTATCGCCTCGACCGTGTTGTTTGAGGTGATCGGTCCGGTTATGACTAAGATTGCACTAATACGGGTTGGAGACGCACATAAATCACCAAAATAACGTGCATTTGTCTCATCGCCACGGCAGGGAAAAGTAGAATGTCGAACCTTGCCCCGGTTCAGACGTCACCCAAATATTTCCCCCGTGTGCTTCCACCAGAATCTTGCACACAGAAAGACCCAATCCTATGCCTGTAATCCCGGCTACTTCATGTTCTCTCAATCGATGGAATGACTCAAAGAGCTTATCCTGATCTTCAGATGATATCCCATCGCCCATATCACTGATCCCAATGACAACATAGTCATCTTTCTTCTCAGCCGAAATTCGTATTTCACTCCCTACCGGAGAGTATTTGACCGCATTCTCCAGCAGGTTATAGAGGATTCTTTCCAACCGTAATTGATCTGCATGTATTGATGGAAAGTCGTCGGGGAAGTTCATAACAAAACGATGCAACGGAGACTGTAGCTGAATCTTCTCCACTATCTGCTCGGTGATATCATTAATCCTGACCTGTTCAGGGTAAATCAGGAGTTGGTTGGCCTGGGAACGAGATAGTTCAAGAAGATTCCATATCAGATGAGAAAGCAACTCTGCCTCCGAGGCTGCGTCCTGGAGAAGTTGCGTGATTTCATCTGCAGAAAGCCGTTCCCTTTCACTTAGAGCCGTGTTGATACCGCCAATGATCACAGTTAGAGGATTCCGAAGCTCATGAGATACAAGTCCAATGAATTCATCCTTGAGTTGGTCTATACGCTTGCGTGCTGCGATGTCACGCAGGTATACAACAAATCGAGTTGGGCTGGTATCCGAATCATGAATGGGCACTGTTTTGGCCCATACTGGTATTGGTTCCCCATCCTGTCCAACAAGTTCATATTCGTTTTCAAGTTGTCCATCTACCGAATAGTGCTTAAAGTACAATTCCAAATTTGCAGGAATGTTGACAGGTACAAATTCCCGGAGGTTTCTCCCGCAGAGTTCATCCCTTGAATAGCCCAACAACTTTGACACACCTTCATTGCAGTCGATAATATAGCCCCCGTTATCCAGATTGATAACTCCATCGGGAGACGACTCAACCAGTGTGCGATAGTTGGCCTCCGATTCCTTCAGCGCGTCCTCAGTCCTCATTTTCTCGATTATTGTACCCAACGATTCGGATATGGCGCTGATGAGTCTCATCTCTTCTGTTGAGAAGGGACCTTCGAAGTTTTCTGGTTTTTGTTCCAGGTAATATACTTCCACACTGCCACACGATTCGCCATGCACTATGACGGAGCAAGTCTGTTTCCACGCTGTCTCTCTAAAGCCTGCCGACACGTATTCATCGTTGTTGACAATGATGCGTGCGCATGCAACATCCGGATGTTGCCATGCACGGGGTATGAGCTGAACTGTTTCCTGCAATATCTCACCTATTGATATACCTATCTGATCCACAAGAGAGGAAATATTGTAGAGACAATCCAGTTGTTTAACTCTTTCACTAAGTTCGCTCGTACGTTTTCGTAAGGCTTCTTCAGTAAGTTTACGATCGGTAATGTCTCGGATAATGGCCGTAAAAAAGGAATCTTGACCTCTGTTCCACATAGCTAACGAAAGTTCCAGCGGAAACTCGGCAGAGTTTTTTCGAACCCCCCTTAGCTCAACGGTTTTCCCGATAATTCGCGACTCTCCCATCGAGGTGACTCGATCCAGTCCGCTTTGATGACGATTGTGGAATTCGCTTGGCATGAGTACTGTGAGCGGTTTACCAACCACTTCATCCGCCGAATAGCCAAACATGATCTCGGCGGCCCGATTCCACATGAAAATATTCCCTTTACTATCGGCGGTAATGATGGCATCGTTCGCTGTTTGTGCAACGGATCGGAAGTGCTGTTCGCTATCAGCCAGCAATTCCATCGTTCGACTGTTACGCAGTGCTACCGCTGCAAGTTCAGCAAAGGCCGAGGCCATTCGCTCATCTGCATCTGTGAAGCCTCCCGGTTTATTGGCCAAACCAAGCAGTCCTACAGCTTGCCCCTCTACAATCAACGGGGCGAAAAGGACATTATCGAGAGTGACATGCCCTGTAGGCAGGAACTTTGTCCATTCGCTCGATGAGAAACTGTTATCGTATACAGTTTTCCTTTCATTGTAGGCCTGTTCTCTTAATCCTCGGATAGGCATCGGCAGCAAGGGATCGACGGTGCAAGGCATACCTCCAGACTCCAAGAAAAGGACTTCGTTTTCTTTACCATCTTTACTCAGTAGCGCAACATAACCGCTAGTAGCTCCTATCACGTTCTGGCACGAATCGAAAATTGCGCGTGCGGCATCGTCAAATGCCTGATTATCCAGAATTGCTCGCGAACTCCGGAATAGCGCCTCAACTTCTGTTTGTCGCAGCTCTACACTTCCAAGTGCCTTTTGAAGTGCATCCCTGTTTTTCTGAAGGTTCCGAAACAGAAGTGAGTAAGGCCTGGTCAGGCCGGTATCAATGATCGCCATATATACAAAAGTAAATGAAACTATTTTGAGAAAATGCCCGATGAGATTGGCAGTACTGTAAGGATCGGTGTATAAAGTGAAAACCAGTTCGGAAGCTATCGTAGTGAGGAAAGTTATACCAAGCAATCGAGCTACATACGTTTCGAACTCGTGACGTTTAACGTACAAAACAGCAACTGCCGAAAAGAGGATGGCCGAAATAACGTATTCGCTTACTTTTTTGAACTCGGTCAAACCCGTGCCTTCGATATAGCAATCAGGGAAAATTTCCCAATAGAAGATAGTGCCTAATAGAAATGCAGTAACAAGTGCATAACCGAACAAGACATAGTAAGGTTGAAAGCTTCTTCGAAGCATTAAGAAAGCACCAAGAAAGGACAGACTTTCAAGATATCGAGCGGAAATCCAGAGTTGGGTTGGCAGATTGGTGCCGTATCCCTCAAATACGCCTAAACCTGAATAAGCTAAAGTATGAAGCAAATCAAGGAATCCGATGAACAGATAGACAATTCCGATAAACAACAGGTACCTGTTATCAAGGAATCGACGCGCATTCCATGTAATTATGAAAATGCCGCAGGCTATTACGATGCTAAACAGCTCGGCAAAGCTATGGAACAGGAGATAGCTGTGAATTCGGGTTAGAGCAATCGCTCCAAGGATCAACAGTCCGACGATGATAGGCAGCAATTTGTGTTGTGAAGCACTTTCTTTCATAACTGCTGGCACTGATGATATACTTCTTCCATAGTACGCGTCAATAGTATCTGCTTTGAACACGCTCAGCATTTTGACATTTCGGTGTAAAAGCAACTATTATTATGACCAAGAATAACCCTTTGGAGATATCTTTTGGCCAGACAATTACGCATATTGGTTGTTGATGACGAGAAGCGGATACTCACTTTTCTGAACTCAAAGTTAAAGGCATCCGGATACGATGTTTTAACTGCCAGCAACGGACAAGAAGCCCTGGAATTAGCCCAAACACAAGAACCAGAACTGATAATTCTGGATATCGTTATGCCTAAGATGGATGGGTTAGAGACATTAAAAGAGCTGCGGAGTTTTTCTTCAGTTCCAGTAATAATGCTCAGTGCCAAAGGAGCCGATAGAGATAAAATCAAAGGTCTGAGCCTTGGAGCCGATGATTATCTGGCCAAACCGTTTAACCCGGATGAACTGGTAGCCAGGATCGAAGCTATCCGAAGGCGTGCCACTGGTGAGAGAAAAACCACCTCCACAGAGAAAATCTTCATAGAAGATATCACGATTGACCTAGACAAATGCAAAGTCTCTGTAGGCGAAAAGGAAACCAGCTTAACCAGAATCGAATGGCTCCTACTCAGCAAGCTCGCCCAGAATGCCGGGCGATTGATGACATATGAAGAATTGCTCTCCTCTATCTGGGGGCCTGAATACCTGAATGATGTTCAGATATTACGAACGTGGATCAGCAGGCTAAGAGGCAAAATCGAAAAAGATAAAAACACTCCCAAAATCATCACCACTATTCCAAAAGTCGGTTATATGTTGGACGTTCCCTGATTCCTGTTCATTCTCCTTTCAGCCATACCAATTGCAAACTCTGAACTGATGTGATATAACCAGCATTGCAGCAATATTCTGTAATTAATTATCAACACGGAGGTTTGAAATGTCAGACGACAAACAGGTATACACGACTGGCTTCGGTGCACCGGTTGGCAATGATCAGAACAGTATAACCGCGGGAAACCCCGGTCCTGTGCTGATGCAGGATACTCACTTACTGGAAAAACTGGGGCATTTCGATCGGGAACGCATTCCGGAACGAGTAGTTCACGCCAAGGGGGCGGGAGCTCACGGTTTCTTTGAAGTTACCGCCGACGTGACCCGATACACCAGGGCTAAGTTTTTGTCAGAGATCGGTAAACGCACCGATGTCTTCGTTCGCTACTCCACTGTTGGTGGGGAGAAAGGCTCGGCGGATGCGGAAAGAGATCCTCGCGGATTCGCGGTGAAATTCTACACCGAAGAAGGCAACTATGATATGACCGGGAACAACACCCCTGTCTTCTTCATTCGTGACCCGCTCAAATTCCCTGATTTTATCCATACGCAGAAACGCCACCCTGGCAACAATCTCAAGGATGCCAACATGTTCTGGGATTTCCTCTCCCTTACTCCGGAATCTATCCATCAGGTCACCGTTCTGTTCTCAGATAGAGGGACTCCACGAACCTATCGGAACATGAACGGATACAGCAGCCATACTTTTAAATGGTATAACGAGAATGGCGAATATTTCTGGGTACAGTATCATTTCAAGACAGAGCAGGGGATCGAAAACCTCACTCGGGATGAAGCTACCAAATTAAAAGGGGAAGACCCTGACCATGCTACCCGTGATCTTTATGAATCCATCGAAAAGGGCAACTACCCTTCGTGGGAAGTACAGGTCCAGATTATGACCCCTGAAGAGGCCACCAAATATCGTTTCGACCCCTTCGATATCACCAAGGTTTGGTTCCATGAAGACTACCCGCCCATAACCATCGGGCGTATGGTGCTCAACCGTAATCCCGGCAACTACTTCGCAGAAGTAGAGCAGGCCGCTTTTTCCCCGGCGAACTTCGTTCCCGGCATCGCAGCATCGCCTGATAAGATGCTGCAGGGCAGGCTTTTCTCCTATCACGATACTCACATTCACCGCCTCGGACCAAACTATCATCAGCTACCCATCAACAGTCCGAAGTCGAGCAAAGTGAATTATTATCAGCGCGATGCGCTCATGACCATCGGCAACAACGCAGGAGATGCCCCGAACTACTATCCCAACAGTTTCGGCGGTCCGGAACCGCAGCCCGACGTTTTGGAACCCCCCACAGATGTTTCCGGGATAGCAGCCCGTCAGGCATACGCTCATCCCAATGACGATTTCTTCCAGGCAGGGGAGCTCTACCGCAGGGTGATGACAGACGAAGACAGGGATCACCTGATTGGCAACATTACCACCCATCTTTGTAATGCCCAAAAACGGATCCAGCTAAGGCAGACCGCCATTTTCTATAAAGCCGATCCCGAATACGGACGCCGCGTGGCCGAAGGATTGAGCCTTGACGCAAGTGAGGTTGAGAAGCTGGCTCAAATGTCCCAGGAAGAGCTCGCCGAAGCCACCGCTCAATAAAATGTCATCCACGAGATCAGTGGCATAGCTCGTCATATTATGTATGAATGGAAAGCACAGACCATAGTCTGTGCTTTCTTCTATTTTCGATTTCGACCTCCTAACCACAAATCCGTTGTATCCATATGACCAAATATCCTCCCAACCTCAAAATGTGACCCAGATCACATCTCAATAACATCTATTCATGTAAACTCGCATTAAATCATTATTTGATGTGATGCCAATATAATGCGAAAACTCTGGTTAATCCTAAGCACTCTAATCATTTTGGTCATAATGATTTCATGGGCATGCGTAGATAACGATCAATCGCATACCGTAACCAATAGCCACAACGGGAAATCACCGGAGGGTGTTATGGAATACAACGAACTTACCGATCAAGAACAAAGGGTAATCATGGGAAAAGGCACTGAGAGACCGTTTTCGGGCGAATACTGGGATCATCATGAAGATGGGACCTATACATGCAAGCAATGCGGCGCTCCGCTTTTCCCCTCCGATGCCAAATTCAATTCTGGCACCGGTTGGCCGAGCTTTGATGAAGCCATCCCGGGGGCGGTAAAAACGGAAACCGATGCCGACGGCACGCGTACGGAGATTATCTGCAACCAGTGCGGGGCACACCTGGGGCATGTATTCTACGGAGAACAATTCACTGACAAGAATATCCGTCATTGTGTAAATTCTATTTCACTTGATTTCGAATCGGCCAAAGACGAATCCTCCCCACAAAAGGCCATCTTTGCCGGAGGTTGCTTCTGGGGAATGGAATACCACTTCAACAGTGCAGAGGGAGTGCTTTCAACTCGAGTGGGATACACCGGTGGGCACACTGATAATCCAACCTACGCAGAAGTATGCGGCCATACTACCGGTCACATCGAAGCAATAGAGGTAATCTTCGACCCCTCCCAAACCTCTTATGAAACGCTTGCCCGACTGTTCTTCGAAATTCACGATCCCACCCAAATTAATCGGCAAGGACCTGACATCGGAGAGCAATACAAATCGGCTGTCTTTTACCTTTATGAAGAGCAGAAGCGAGTCGCTGAATCCCTGATCGGAATCCTCAAAGAGAAGGGCTATGATATCGCCACCGAATTAATACTGGCTTCCGATTTCTGGGAGGCGGAAGACTATCATCAGGATTACTACGATAAAAAGGGTTCCCTACCCTACTGCCACATTTATACCCAGAGGTTTTGAGCTATAGTGAGCCCTGGCACCATTCTGTGAGTAAATAAAGATATCCAGCTAATTGGACATGTTCTGATTCGCAAGCTCGCTGAGTTCAATCCGAAACCTGGGCATAACATCAACAACTTTGTTACAGCAATCCGCACAAAGACCTTCGAACCAAATATATGTATCGCCATGCATAGTTATAGCGTTCAAATCCATAGATATCCGCTTGCTACAACTGGGGCAATTTATGTGCTTTAAATAACCGTTTGTTTCAGCTGCATTCTCTTCCATTATGTTTACCCCTTCCGGCTCTCGTTCTCACCAGCTTTTTCCCCTTGCTACATTCCTTTGTCTCATATCTATATTCGCCTTTTTGAATGATACTGTATGCGACTTTTATCACCTGTGCACCCTAAAAGATGTTACAGGTTTGCAATATTTTCTTCGGTGTTTTTATGACTACTCAATACATTGTTAGGTATTCTGATGACCGAAGTATCGTTGAAGAATTGAAGATATACCAGGACTTTAGCTAGGCGAATTCAATCCATCTGATAGAAACCACCTGCGATATCTCAAATAAGGAGGAAAATATGGAACCGCTAGAGATCGCTGTGAAAATGGAGATAGAAGGCAAGCAATTTTACCAGGACGCGAGCAACAAGTGCAGCGATGAACTGGGGAAATCTCTCTTTTCCCGGCTGGCTGAAGAAGAAGACTTCCACGCCACCAAAGCACGGGAGATCGCCGAATCTTTGCAGCAGGGAGTAACGGTTTCAAATATAGACGAGTCTTTTGACAAAGGCGCAATACTGAATTCCATTTTCGCCGAAGCTAGAAACGAAATGGAACTGAGCCAAGAAGTGGTTTCAAGTGAACTTGACATCGTGAAGGTTGCGCTTGACATGGAAGAAAAAAGCCAGCAATTCTATGCAGATCAAAGTGGTGGTTCAAAAACCGATTTTGAGAGAAATTTCTTCGAAGCGCTGAAACGGGAAGAAAGGGGACACTATTTGGCCCTTGTGGACTATCGTGAATACCTCCTCGATCCAACAAGCTGGTTTACCAAGTTCGAACATATTAGCCTTGATGGAGCATAGAGGCATTCACCTCACTATATGTTAACTGGTAGTGTAGGTGCTACCGGACGGGAGAGTGCAACATGAATGATGAGATCAACGATCTATTGGAAGCAGCAATGTACAAAGAAATCGCAGCCCAGGCCATGTACGAAGCCGCCCAAGACCAGACCAGCGATACTGGCGCGAAAGCGCTTTTGAAGGAACTGGCAGACGATGAAACCCGTCATTTGCGGACCCTTAAGGATCTGAAGGAACAGGACATCGAGGCTGCTGGGTGGAATCAGGAGGAAATACCCAATCTCATGATCAGTGAGCATTTGAGCGGTGGTGATACCCTGAAAGGAGCCGGTATTCAACAAACACTCACCTTTGCTATGAAACGCGAGCAGGAAGCCGTAGATTTCTATTCCAGAATGATGGGTTCACTCCGTTCAGAAGAAGCGAAACGCCTTTGTGAAGGTCTGGTTCATGCCGAGCTCAAGCATAAACTTAAGCTGGAAATGATCTACGATGATCTCTTCTATCAGGAGGATTGAACGGTTACTCCTGAATGAAAAAGCAGCGATGAAAAACGGAGGCGCTTAATGCATTTGACCATATTGGTCGGGGGAGAGGCTGGACAGGGAGTTCAATCGATTGGATCTATTTTGTGCAGGTCATTCTCCCGGGGCGGGTATCACGTTTTTGCCGATCAAGACTATGAATCCAGGGTGCGTGGCGGCCACAACTTCTATCGAATCAGGATTAGTAGCGATGAGGTAAGAGCAATCTCCGAACATATCGATCTTCTGATTGCACTTAACGCAGAAAGCATTTCTCTTCATGCCGGAGAAATGATCGAAAATAGCGTGATTATATCCGATGAGGGCAACGGCCAGTCACCAACAAACTTCGGCAATTTTTTCCCCGTTCCTTTAGGAAAGTTATCAGTTGAGCAAACGGGAAGCAAAGTAATGGCTAACACCGTGGCACTCGGGGCAGCAATGGGACTGTTACGGTTCGATCAAGGGATCATGGACATTGTCCTGAAGGAACATTTCGGGACTGGGGAAAAAGGCGATCACAACGTGAAAGCGGCACTAACCGGGTATCACTATGCCACTAAACGATTCGAAGGTGACTTCGATAAAAAACTCGATCCGTTGGAGCGTGGAAAAAGAATGCTGCTTAACGGTAATGAAGCCATAGCGCTGGGTGCTATCGCGGCCGGTTGCTCCTTCATGTCCGCATATCCCATGACACCTGCTTCTTCGATAATGGAATATCTGGCCGGCAAATCAGAGGAACTCGGACTGGTAGTGGTCCAACCTGAAGATGAGATATCCGCTATCAACATGATCATTGGCGCGTCGTTCGCGGGAGCGAGATCGATGACGGCAACATCGGGTGGAGGTTTCTGTTTAATGGTCGAAGGTTTGGGATTAGCCGGAATGACGGAAACTCCTATAGTAGTAGTGGATGCTCAGCGTCCCGGACCCGCCATTGGCTTGCCTACCCGGACAGAACAGAGCGATCTTCAGTTTGCGATCTACGCTTCACACGGAGAATTCCCTCGAGCAGTTCTGGCCCCAGCCACTATCGAGGATGCCTTCTGGCTAACGGTGAAGGCGTTTAATCTAGCCGATAAATATCAACTACCGGTAATCGTGATCACCGATCACTATCTGGCCAGTTCATATTCTACAGCTGAGAAGTTCGACTTGTCCCAGGTAAGTATCGATCGGGGAATCTTATTCACAGATGAACAATCGATAAGTGAAAAAGATTACAAGCGCCACCTGATCACACCCACCGGAATATCGCCCAGAGCCTTCCCAATGCAGAATCGAGCCCTGGTGGCAACGGATTCCGACGAGCACAATGAAGAAGGACATCTCATTGAAGACGCCGATATGCGATCCCAAATGATGCTGAAACGATTGCGCAAAATCGAATCGCTTCGGGATGAGATTGACCCCCCACGTATCTATGGACCACCCAACACAGACGTGACTCTAATCGGTTGGGGCAGCACCTATGGAGCCTTGAAAGAAGCAGTCGATATCCTTACAAACCAAGGAGCAAACATCAACTTGATGCACTTTAGCCAAATCTGGCCGTTCCCCACTCAAAAGGTAATCGAATTACTCAGCAAAACCAACCGGAGTTTCGTGGTAGAAAACAATGCCACGGGACAGTTAGCCCAGATCATTCGTTCAGAGACCGGAATCAAGGCAACCGGGAACATTCTGAAATTCGATGGGAGGCCTTTTACACCAATGCACATAGTAAATGAGCTGGAGAAGGAGGGCATTTGAAATGGTTCAAATCGATGACTATGCCGGCGCTACTCCTGCCTGGTGCCCCGGATGCGGTAACTTCGGTATTCTGTCAGCGCTAAACAAAGCGTTGGTAGCACTTGAGATCGAACCTCACAAATTGCTTATGGTATCGGGTATTGGACAGGCTGCCAAGCTGCCTCACTATACCAAAGGAAATGTCTTCAACTCCCTTCACGGTAGAGCACTACCGCCGGCCATCGGTGCCAAGATAGCCAACCATGAACTTACTGTAGTCACTATGGGTGGCGATGGAGATGGTTACGGAGAAGGAGCTAATCACTTCCTCAATGCAATTCGCCGCAATCATGATATCACCTATCTGGTGCACAACAATCAGGTCTACGGTTTAACGAAGGGGCAGGCATCTCCGACCAGTGATTTCGGGTTTGTCACCAAAACCACACCACAGGGTGCGGACATACCCTTAAACCCAATAGCTTTGGCACTAGCTGCAAACGGGACATTCATCGCCAGAGGATTTGCTGGGGATATTGATCACCTGTCTCAGCTTATAATCCAGGGCATCCAGCACCATGGATTTGCCCTGATAGACATATTACAACCATGCGTTTCGTTTAATCATCAAAACACCTATACATGGTATCGAGAACGGATCTACAAGCTGGAATCAGATGGCTACAATCCTGAGAGCAAAACCGATGCCTTTGCCAAGGCTCAGGAATGGGGTGAAAAAATTCCGATTGGGATCATCTACAAAGAAAACAGGCCTACTTACGAAGAGCGTATTCCTGCGCTGACAAGAGGCGTTTTGACACAGCGAAAACCTGATATACAACAGGTTGAAAAGTTTTTAAGCGAATTTTCCTAATTGCACCAAAGCAAAGGGGATGAATAACATCACGAAAACAAAACCAGAATTCTATGACAAATACCAAGAATCCATCGCTCTACTTGGGCACAAAGGAGAATTATGGAAACACTGGAAGCATTAAACCAGGCACTGCAAAATGAAGGTGAGGCACAGAGTTTCTATAACGATGCAGCGGCTAAATCCACCAACGCAAAGGGTAAGAAGATGTTCGAGTGGCTCGCACGCGAAGAAACCGGCCACATCCGGTTATTGGAACAGACGATCAAGGATTTAAAAGACAATGAACGTTGGCCAACCCGTGATATGTGGGGTTCAATCAAACATATTTCAAAACCAATAGTTGCTTCAGACATTCCCTCAAAACCGGAAACCATGGGGGATCTTGCCCCCGACTCATCAGAGCTGGATATCATTAAAAGGGCCATCGAGGCGGAAAAGATTGACGAGGAATTCTATAAAAAGCTTGCTGAAAGTATTGAAGATCCCAACGGTAAAATCATGGTAGAAAAGCTGGCCCACGTTGAGAAAGGTCATGCCACAATGCTCGAAGAGGAATATGAGTGGCTTCATCACTCAAAGGATATGTTCACCCTGCATCGATTCTCACCCGCTGGTCATTGACTCATTTGAGATAATCTGGATGGATAGACACAAAAATAGTCCGTTCGTGCTTGGAATAATTCAGCGCGAACGGACCATTATTTGCTTCACTGATAATTCTTATTTTTTTCAGTTTGCCAGGATTTTCCAAGCCTCTTCGCTAAGTTCAGCCCGCCGCCTGGTCATCGGGTCTACAATTTTGTGCAAACAATCGGAGCAAAGACCTTCGAACCACATATAAAGCTCACCCTCAACACGAGTTAATTGAAGGTCCAGCGACAATGGTTCGCCACATCCAGGGCACCTAATATCTTTGTTGTATCTGGTTTTTTCCGCTGCATTCTCTTCCATTGTTCACCACCTTTCAAGTAAAATATAGTCCTCCTCAGTCCTGTATCTTTAGTATGTTTTAATTATCGCGGCTTTCAATTTCACTGTATGCGACTTTGGTCACGCCCATAAAAAACATCGATGTTATAGGTTTGTAACATTTTCTGCAGCGGTTTTATGACTACTCCACACGTTGTTTTCTACCCTAAAGACACTGAAGTCATAGAAGGAGCAATCCGCCAAATGCTGGACGGTAACCGTATTGCAATACTAGTAGAAGAAGGATTCGAAGATTCTGAACTCGCCGAACCTATGCGAGCACTTAAAAACGCTGGCACCAAAGTGGTGCTGGTCGGCAGCGGTTCACAGGATATTTACAGAGGCAAGAGAAAGAAAATGGAAATCAAGCCTAATGTTAAAGCAGATGAAGTGAGCGCTGCGGATTTCGATGCCATCGTCATTCCCGGAGGATATGCACCAGACAAAATGCGCTTGCACCAATCTATGATCGATCTGGTTCGGGATGCCTACAACTCCGGTAAAATAATAGCGGCTATATGTCATGGGCCTCAACTCCTCATCTCCGCCGATATTGTCCAAGGCAAACGGGTTACATCATGGTCATCAGTAGCCATTGATTTGCGTAACGCCGGAGCTATATGGGTGAACGAACCAGTTGTTCAGGATGGCAATCTCATCACTGCTCGCAAGCCGGCAGATATCCCAAAATTCAACAAAACTATAATTGAGGCGTTAAGAGCCATATATGGCACTAGTGCTGATACATGAAATAATGTGACTTTGATCACGGACTGTGCTTTTAGATATTACTAAAATCCTAGTCAGAGGTTGTAAATGAACGAGGACAAGATCATTAAAATCTACTCAACTTCAACCTGACCGCACTGTAAAAGCGTCAAGAGTTTCTTGACTGAAAATAGTGTTGTGTTCGAAGAGTTTGATGTCTTGGATGACCTCAGTGCTCGGGAGGAGATGGTTAGAATATCAGGCCAAATGGGAGTGCCTGTGATAACAATAGGCGATGAAGTAGTTATCGGATTTAACAGGGACAGGTTACAGGAAACGTTGGGATGTTAGCTCCCGAAAGGATGATTTAATAATGAAAGTATTGGGAATAGCGGGAAGTCCTCGAAGGGGCGGCAACACAGATATCATTCTGGAACAGGCGTTGGAAGGCGCTAAAAGCGCCGGAGCCGAAACTGAAACCATAGTGATAAGTGATCTGGATATCGCCCCGTGCCTTCACTGTGACGGTTGCCTGGCAGAAGGTGCCTGCGTGATACAAGACGATATGCAGTCGGTATATCCAAAGCTGAGGGAAGCGGACCGCATCATAGTTGCCTCACCTATGTTCTTTATGGGACTTACCGCACAAACCAAAGCCCTGATCGACCGATGCCAGGCATTATGGGCCTTAAGATACGTGCTCAAACAACAACTGGCGCTCAATTCCGGAGGAGAACGTAAAGGATTTTTCTTGTCCGTTGGAGGAACCGGATATAAAGATAATTTCGATTCTGCCCGACCCATTTTAAAAAGCTGGATGGCTGTGATAGATGTGAAATTGGCAGGTGAATTGACCTATGCCAAAGTTGATGAAAAAGGCGCAGTAAAAGAGCACCCAACAGCATTGCAGGATGCCTTTGAGGCTGGTAAAAAACTGGTGATGGGATAGGTATGGATTGCGGGAGCCTTGCTCCTGTTTCCATTGCGGTAGGCAGACTGCCGCATTTTAAATAACACATCAATAAAAAAGGAGGAAGCAAATGGCAGTAAAAAGTGAAGGTGAGAAGTACAAATGCAACATCTGTGGGAATGAAGTTGTGGTAACCAAGGCCGGAGGTGGAGCCCTGGTTTGCTGTGGTAAAAACATGCAACTGATAGAGGGATAATTCTAGCGACAACGGGAGCGGGTTGTCTTCTATTGGACAACCCGCTCCAGGGCATCAACCATGAATGAGACCGGAACTCCTGAACCGGGAAACGGAAATCAAAAGGTGGAAATCCCCATTGGGGGAATGCACTGCGCTGCATGCGTTGCCGCCATCGAAAAGGGCCTTTCAAACCTTGAAGGTGTAAACCTGGCTTCCGTTAATTTTGCCACGGAGAGGGCTACTGTAAGTTATGCCCCCAGCAAAACCAGTCCCTCGGTTCTCGTGAATGCGATAAGGGAGTTGGGATACCAACCTCGGCTGGAGATGGTCGATATTCCAATACAGGGAATGCACTGTGCAGCCTGTGTGCAGAACGTCGAGAAAGCGCTAAGGAATATTGAAGGGGTTATATCGGCAAACGTCAATTTCGCCACAGAGAGAGCCACGGTGGAATACGTATCATCACAAGTAGGGCTCACAGATATTAAAAAGGCTATCTCCAATGCCGGATTCACCCCCCTGGACATACCGGATGAGACTGATAGCAGGGACATCGAAGCTGAAGCCCGCGCCGCAGAATATCATAAACTAAAAAGAAAGCTTATCGTCAGCGCGGTACTGGCTGTGATCATCTTCATCGGCAGTATGAACGACCGGATTCCCATACTCGATGAGATATCCGATCAAAATATGTTTTATGCGTTGTTTGCCCTGGCTTTGCCAGTCTATGTCTGGGCCGGATCACAGTTCCACCAAGGATTTGTGTCTGCGCTAAAGCGCAAAACGTCCGATATGAATACCCTTGTATCGGTGGGTACATCGGCAGCATTTCTATACAGTTTCGCGGTGACGTTCTTCCCTGATTCTTTGGACAAGTCCGGACAGTCGCTCAACGTCTATTATGATACCGCCGCTATGATAATCACCCTGATACTATTCGGCAGGCTTCTGGAGGCACGAGCCAAGGGACAAACATCCGACTCTATCCGGAAATTGATGGGTCTTCGAGCCAAAACAGCACGAGTTATCCGCGATGGCGGGGAAGTTGATATACCGGTGGAGGAGGTTCAGATAAGTGATTTGGTGCTGGTTCGGCCAGGAGAAAAGATACCTGTGGATGGCATTATCCAGGAAGGATACTCCGCTGTTGACGAATCAATGATCAGTGGTGAAAGCATTCCGGTAGAAAAGAACATCGGGGATGAAGTGATGGGAGCGACCATCAATAAAACCGGTAGCTTCAAATTCGAAGCTACTCGAATCGGCAAAGAAACCACTTTAGCCCAGATCGTTAAACTGATTCAGGAAGCGCAGGGTTCGAAGGCCCCTATTCAAAGGCTGGCCGATAAGGTAGCGGGTATTTTTGTGCCCACGGTTGTCAGTGTGGCTCTGATCACGTTCCTGTTATGGTTCTTCGTCAGCAGCGAGAGTTTCGTTTTCGCGCTTCTCGCCTTTGTGGCAGTGCTTATTATTGCCTGTCCCTGTGCACTGGGCCTGGCCACTCCAACAGCCATAATGGTAGGTACGGGGAAAGGCGCGGAATCCGGAATATTGATCAAGGGTGGGGAGAGTCTGGAAATCGCCCACAAAATCGATACCATCGTGTTCGACAAGACCGGCACCCTGACCATGGGAAAGCCAATTGTGACAGATATCTTGCCGATCAATGGGACAAGCGAAGACTCGATCTTACAACTGGCCGCTTCAGTAGAACGCAATTCCGAACATCCACTTGGGGATGCAATCGTAAATAAGGCAACAGATAAAGGGCTTCAATTGAAAGAGATTAAGGATTTTGATGCCATGCCTGGCAAGGGTGTACGAGCCAGTATTGAAAGCAAGTCAGTATTATTGGGTAATCCGCAGCTTATGAAAAGCGAGCAGATTGCACTTGAAAATATTGATATACAATTTGAATCTCTTTCGCACAATGGCAAAACGCCAATGTTGATCGCTATCGATGGGAAGGTCGCCGGGGTTATAGCAGTCGCCGATACCATGAAAGCGGGCTCGGTGGAAGCTGTGAAAAAGCTTCAGGAAATGGGACTCGAAGTGGTGATGCTTAGCGGTGACAATCAGCAAACTGCCGAGGCCATTGCAGCAGAGGCAGGGATTACCAGAGTATTGGCAGAGATATTGCCCACCGATAAAGCAACCGAGATCAAACGGCTTCAGAGCGAAGGTAAAATAGTGGCCATGGTCGGTGATGGCATCAATGACGCTCCGGCGCTTGCTCAAGCCGATATCGGCATTGCTATCGGCACCGGCACCGATGTAGCTATTGAAGCCTCGGATATAACCCTTATCCGTGATGATCTTAACGGTGTGGTCAAAGCCATACGCATTAGTAAGCAGACCATCCGGACTATTAAACAGAATTTATTCTGGGCATTTTCTTATAACTCCGTAGGAATCCCAATAGCAGCCGGAGTTCTGTACCCCGCATGGGAGATTCTATTAAGTCCAACTTACGCCGCAACCGCGATGGCTTTAAGCTCCGTATCGGTCATTTCCAATTCGTTGCGGCTGCGTAGGAATATATAATTGCAAGGAAGGAGGCAAACAAAATGGTCAAATGGATGTGTTCTGAATGCGGGTATCAAATGGACGCTGAGGCGCCACCTCAGCAATGCCCTAGTTGCCACAAAGATTGCGGATTCGCCGACGTAACCTGCTATACGCCGGAATGCGGGGGCGAGAAAAATGTGAATCCGCAGGTAGTAGATATCTTGAGAAAGCAAAAGGAGCCGAAGTTCAAATAGATCAACAGGCTGGTGAACTATTTTATGAAGTAAGGTTCAAGACCAAATTTCAAATAAAGAAAGCATTGGGAGGAAGGAATGGAACTAAAAGGAAGCAAAACAGAACAACATCTACTGGCAGCGTTCGCCGGCGAATCCCAGGCAAGGAACCGGTACACTTTTTTCGCCTCGGTAGCTAAAAAGGCCGGTTACGAACAAATATCGGCCATGTTTCTAGAGACTGCCGGCAATGAAAAGGAACATGCGGAACGATTCTTCAAGTTCCTACAGGGCGGAGAGGTGGAAATTACTGCAAGTTTCCCGGCAGGTCTAGTTGGAGATACGGCTGCGAACCTTCTGGCTTCTGCAGACGGTGAAAACATGGAATGGACTACACTCTACAAAGATGCGGAACAGGTAGCCAGGGATGAAGGTTTTGTGGAAATAGCCAACATATTCAAAGAAATCGGTGAAGTAGAAGAAGAACACGAGAAACGATACCGAAAGCTTCTGGCAAATATCGAATCAGGAACTGTTTTCAAAAAAGATAAAGCGGTGAAGTGGCACTGCCGTAATTGCGGATATGTTCACGAGGGAACGGAAGCGCCGGAGGAATGCCCGGCATGCGCTCATCCCCAAGCCTATTATGAAGTACTGGCAGAAAACTATTAAAGTACCGTGTGTCATTCAGGACTGGAGCCTAATAATGACTATTTGGATCAATATTAAAGAGGACTCGAATTAAACATGTGGAAATGCACAAATTGTTCCCACTTGGATCTCAGCGCAGAGAAACCTCAAAAGTGTCCGGTCTGTGGATCCGATTCCGATAAGTTGATACCACATGAAGTTCCGGGCATCAAGGGAGAAAAGACTCTGGATAATCTCAAAATGGGATTTGTGGCAGAGTCTCAAGCCAGTATCCGCAATCGCGCCTTCGCTATGAAAGCAGACCAGGAAGGTTTCCCCCAGATGGCAGCGCTTTTTCGCGCCATAGCGGAAGCCGAAGCGGTTCATGCCTACAACCACCTGCGTTTTCTGGGGGCAATCTCTGATACGCAAACCAACCTGGAGAGCGCTTTTGAACATGAGAATCTGGCTGCTGATACGTACCCTGAACTCATCAAAACGGCTACCGAAGAGGAAAACACAGCTGTAGCCAAACAGTTCGGTTTTGTTCGCGATGTAGAAAAAGAACATGCTGGACTATACAGTAAGGCCATGGATCACATGGTGGCCGAGCGAGAAACCGAGTACTACATATGCAGCATTTGCGGACATGTTGAGGACGGATCAGCTCCGGACGAATGCCCTATTTGTGGCGCTCCAAAAGATAAATTCACGAAGGTTATCTAGGCAATAAACATGAGATAAAAGTCACATTCTGTTCATATGAATGAAACTAGACTTGGTAAAGACATCAATAAATTGAGGAGATATGAACTATGGATACCAAAGCTCTGCACAAGATCAGTTATGGGTTATATGTAATCGGAGCTAGCAATAAAGAAGGGGGGGATCTAAATGCCCAGATCGCAAACACTGTGATCCAGGTTTGCTCGCAGCCACCCACCATTGCCGTATGTCTAAACAAGGACAACCTGACCCATGATTTGATCAAACAAAGCGGAGCTTTTTCAGTATCGGTACTAGCTCAGGATACTCCATTGAGCTTTATAGGTGGGCTTGGGTTCAAGTCAGGAAGAGATGGGGATAAACTCAAGGATATCAATTACGGACTAGACATAACCGGTGCCCCCATAGTAAACGAAAACGCAGTCGCCACCATTGAAGCTAGGGTGATTTCTAAAGCGGACGCTGGAAAAACCCATACCATGTTCATCGGCGAAGTAGTAGCCGCTGAGGTCCTGAGCCCAGACGAACCAATGACGTATGCCTACTATCAGCAAGTGAAGAGGGGCACTACACCCAAAACAGCTCCTTCATACCAGGAAAAGAAACCGAGTAAAGATATGCCCAAATACGAATGCACCGTCTGCGGATATGTCTATGACCCCGAGTTAGGTGATCCTGAAAACAATATCAAACCCGGGACTCCTTTTGAAGACCTGCCGGATGATTGGACCTGTCCGGTGTGTGGAGCAGGTAAAGGAGCATTTGAGAAAGTATAGCCCAACCGTTTATGAAAAAGGAGGTAGGAAATGCAAAAGTACCAGTGTAATGTTTGTGGATATGTCTATGACCCAAAAATGGGTGATTCAGCCGGAAATATCGAAGCTGAAACACCATACGAGGATCTACCAGAAAATTGGGTCTGCCCGACTTGTGGAGCAAAACTGACCCAGTTCCATCTTGATGAACCGGCGTGTACCACATAGTCATGGACAAATACAGATACATTTGCGGCCATATCTACGATCTTGAGAAGGGATAACCCAGAACACATACGCCTCCGTGCACACCTTTCTAGGATTTGCGTGATGATTGAGTATGTCCGGTTTGTAGAGCGGAGAAGAATAAATTTCGCAAGATGTGATGACTGATAGAGGTAATGCAATGGTCTTAAAATGTCAGGCTGAATATGAGATATGTAGCCACAAGTATGATCCGGAACAAGGTGATCCGGATATCGGTATTGATCCGGGGACTTCTCTGAAAGACCTGCCGGACGACTGGATATGCCCGCGTTGTAGAGTCCAAACAATAGCAATAGAAAAAAGGGAGGAAATCTAAATGGATAAATACGAATGCACGGTCTGTGGTTATGTTTACGATCCGGAGCAAGGTGATTCTGAGGCCAATATCGCCCCCGGAACTCCTTTTGATAAACTGCCAGACGATTGGCAATGCCCGGTTTGTGGTGCAGCCAAAGACGAATTTGAGAAAGTGGCATAGGTTGTAATCAATAGGACTAACAGGAGGTGCCCAGGATGGCGGAAGTTGATACATCAGTTGAATGGATGTGTGGCGTTTGCCGTTACGTCTATATGGTTCAGACAGGTGATCCTAAAAGCAATATACCGGTGGGAACTCCATTTGAAGACCTGCCTGATGACTGGGTATGCCCGGTTTGTGGAGTGGGTAAAGAAAAGTTTTTTGATGTTTAGAGGTGATTAGCCAGTGGAAAAATACGAATGCACAGTGTGCCGTTGGTTGTACGATCCAGAGACCGGTGATGAAGAGACAGGAGTTCCACGAGGAACCACTTTCTATGATTTGCCGGACGATTGGGTATGCCCTCAATGTGAAGCAAGTAAGGACGAATTTGAGAGAGTGTAGGATTATAGAGAAAACCACGTTGTTGCTGTGAACCTTGCGCCGAAGTAACACCAGTGCCTGCCAATGTGGCTGTTACCACGCCAAATAATAACCTGCAAACTAACTAAAATAAATAAGGAGGATACCGTGCAATTTGCTGAAGTTCTGAAAAGTGCCGAATCTGAAGGTAAAGAAAAACACGTACCCACTATCGAGATAATGAGGGAACACGGATCGGATAAAGTGGACATTGTCCATGTGCTGGTGGGAAAGGAAACACCGCATCCTAACACAGTCGAACATCATATCGCATGGGCCCAGTTGTTCGGTGTAAAGACCGATGGCCAGGTAGTTGACTTGGGCCGAGCAGAGTTCGGGCCGGCATTGACAAGTCCGAATATCTCTTTCCACACGTCCCTCGATGGGTACAAGGCTTTTTGCGCTCTTTCCTACTGCAACGTTCACGGCCTGTGGCAGAACTGCATTGAAGTATAGGAGGTTGAAATGACTCCCGATAGAAACACAGATATCGCCAACACCATGAGGAACTGGCAAAAAATAGAAAACGCATCCATTGCCTCAACCGGACAGATCATCGAAAAGACAGGCAACCCGTTGATTAGATTAGTAGCCGAGATCATCCAGCGAGACTCGCTGATGCATCACCGGGTTCAGGAATTCATCGCCGATAGTCTGGAACACAAAGCGGTGTCGTTGAATCCAGAAGAGCTGGTTGAAGTTTGGGGCCTGATCGAACATCACATCAAAATTGAAAACCAGACGATGGAGCTCGCCCAAAAGATGCTCGACTCAACCAAGAACCAGCAAGGATTGTTGGTGCAGGACTATTTAATCAGCTATCTGATGCAGGATGAACAGAAACATAACGACCTGCTGAGCCGACTCGATGAAGTCAAGCGAGGGATATACCGTTCTGTGTAGACATCTCTCTTGAGGCGTATCAACGGTCATTAATAATAGGTTTCTTTTGCGTGACGAGAGTCCGGGTATCCTTGTAGATTACAATTTTTAAGTAAGGTCAGTTAAAAGGATGAGGTGCTATGATAAGTGGCAAAATGCTTGAGGCGCTCAATGAACAGCTAAACAAGGAGATGTATTCGGCATACCTCTACATGGCGATGTCGGCTGCGTGCACTTCCCGAGAGCTCAAAGGATTCGCCAACTGGTTCATGGTTCAGTATCAGGAAGAGATGGCTCACGCCATGAAGTTTTATGATTATATTCATAGACAAGGGAATCGGGTAAATCTGATGGCAATCGATCAGCCGCAAATCGATTTTGAATCTCCGCTGGCCATGTTCGAAAAAACACTGGCGCATGAACAGTTCGTCACCGGATTAATCCACGGGCTAGTTGATCTTTCCAGTGAGGAAAACGATAAAACCACCAAAGACTTTCTGCAGTGGTTCGTCAAGGAACAGATCGAAGAAGAGGAAACTGCAGGGGGTCTTCTGGAAAGAGTAAAGTCGGTAGATGACAGTGGTGAGGCGCTATTGAAACTAAATACAGAGCTGGCAGACCGCGTTTTCCACCCGCCCAAACCAACCGTTGATTAGTATCAGAACATAAACAAAGTATTTGTTGGGATTAAATTATTGTGCGCTGGAGGTGTTTGTGAATACTCAATTGATAGAAAAGCGACTAAAGCTGTTTAGCAGTCGTTTTAGCCCGGTTCGTGCTTTGTGCCTGATGCTCTTTATCTGGGTATAAGTTACAAAGCAAAACAGTGATGACATGGAAACCGTAAAGCTGAAACCCAAGATAAACCTGGGTTTTGAAGAAGCTCAAGAACTGGCCACCGAGGAAGCACGCAAACATCTGAAAGAGCCAATGACACTAAGCTGGCTGGATCGGAAAGTGGACCGGCATTTTCCTAACGTCGATTGCTGCCAGGAAGATGGCAAAGATAGCTGGGACATCTATGCCGAATCGAGGGGAGGGAATGTGCGTATAGAAGTTGGCGAATGGTATGTCTTCATCTTTAGGAAAAGCTCTATCACCCAGTGATTCGATCGGGTCCACTGATAATCCAGGGATGCACAAAATCGGTGAAGAACATGAATAATAAACTCGCCCAAGAGAAAAGCCCCTACCTTCTGCAGCATGCGAAAAATCCCGTAGACTGGTGTGCCTGGGAAAAAGCGTCCTTTGAGAAGGCCAGGGCGGACAATAAACCGATCTTTCTTTCAATCGGTTATTCCACCTGCCATTGGTGTCATGTGATGGCTCACGAGTCATTTGAAGACCCGGGTGTTGCCAAGCTCATGAATGACGCCTTTGTATGCATCAAAGTCGACCGTGAAGAGCGGCCTGACATTGATGATGTATACATGACCATCTGTCAGATGATGACCGGCAGTGGAGGGTGGCCTCTTTCCGTAGTGATGACACCGGAAAAAAAACCCTTTTTTGCAGCCACATATATCCCCAAAGAAACCAGGTTTGGTCGCATCGGTATGTTGGAACTGATTCCCCGCATCAAAGACGTGTGGGAAAGCAGAATCGATGAAGTGCTGGCATCAGCTAACCAAATTACCACTTCGCTTCAAGGAATCGCTTCAAACGCACCGGGTCAGGATTTGGATTCATCGTTGCTGGACCAAACTTACGAATTGCTCGCTTCGAGGTTCGACGAAAAATACGGTGGTTTTGGCAGCGCCCCCAAATTCCCTACTCCACACAATCTCCTGTTCCTGCTCCGATACTGGAAACGGACCCAGAAATCTCAAGCCCTCGATATGGTAGAGCGAACACTTCAACAGATGAGACTTGGCGGGATTTACGATCACGTCGGTTTTGGCTTTCATCGTTATTCCACCGATCAAGAGTGGTTGGTTCCGCATTTCGAAAAGATGCTTTACGATCAAGCAATGCTGGCGATAGCCTATACCGAGGTCCACCAAGCCACCGGAAAAGAAGAATACGCCGCTACAACACGGGAGATATTTTCCTATATTCTACGTGACATGACAGCGCCTGACGGAGGCTTTTATTCGGCAGAAGACGCCGATAGCGAAGGTGAAGAAGGCAAATTCTACGTGTGGAGTGAGTTCGAGATTCGTCAGGTTCTGGAGGAGAAAGCGGCCGATTTACTAGTCAGAGCTTTCAATGTCCAAAAAAGTGGTAACTATTTGGAAGAAGCAACTCAGCGAAAAACGGGGGATAATATCCTCCATCGAGAGACGGATTTTTCCAAGCTCGCGCACGGTTTGGGAATAGCTGAAAAAGATTTCCGTTCTCGATTGGAATCAGCGAGACAGAAGCTATTTCACCACCGGGAAAAGCGAGTACATCCACACAAAGATGACAAGATACTGACAGATTGGAACGGGTTGATGATTGCTGCTCTGGCCAAAGCATCCCGAGCTTTGGATGAACCTGGTTATGCCAAAGCAGCACAACGTGCAGCTGATTTTATGATGACCACTATGCGTACGCCCGAAGGTCGGTTATTACATCGGTATCGCGATGGTGAAGCCGCTTTGACAGCTTTCGCAGAAGATTACGCTTTTGCAATATGGGGAATGCTGGAACTCTATGAAGCCACCTTTGAGGCAAAGCATCTTCAAACGGCATTGGACTTAAACCGGGATTTGCTCCAGCATTTCTGGGATACCGAAAACGGCGGATTATATTCCACACCTGACGATGGTGAAGAGCTATTGGTTCGTCGGAAGGAAGTATATGATGGTGCCATACCATCAGCCAATTCGGTAACCATGCTGAACCTGCTTCGCCTAAGCCGAATTACCGCCGATCCAGAACTCGAAAAAAGGGCGGCTGAAACCGGTAAGGCCTTTTCTGCAGACGTCAATAGTGCACCGGTAGCCTATACACAACTGATGTGTGCCCTGGATTTCGCCATTGGCCCTTCCCATGAAGTAGTTATTGCTGGCGACTTACGGGCTCAAGATACACAAGCCATGATAAAGGCAGCAACCGCCACTTTTGTACCCAATAAGGTTTTGATTCTCAATCCAACGGATCAAGAATCTCCTCCCATTCATACGCTGGCTGAGTTTATCAAGGACCAATCAAGTATCGATGGAATGGCCACAGCATATGTGTGCTTGAACTACAACTGCCAGATGCCAACGACCGAACCTGGCAGAATGCTGGATTTGCTCAATCCTAAAACCTAAGGAGGGCATCATGGGATCGAATCAAGAAAACCCGAAACCTCAGGTTTTCCCTTCCCCTAACGGTCCGTATTTTCTGTTCGATGATTTCACCCTTCGACCGGTGGGAAACCTGCAAAACTCCAAAGGAGCCGGGTATTCCACAGTCCGAACCATCGCGCTATGTCGTTGTGGCGGATCGAAAAACAAACCTTTTTGTGATGGGACTCACATGACCAACAACTTCTCCGGTGAAAAAGAACCTGATCGCCAATCCGACAGACGAGATAATTACGTTGGTAAGAAGATCACCATCCACGATAACCGGGGGATATGTGCCCATTCCGGTTTGTGTACTGACAGTCTTCCTGCTGTATTTAGACTGAAAACTGATCCCTGGATCGATCCGGATGCTGCTGATGTTGAAGCTATTATCGAGACTATCAAGAAGTGTCCCTCCGGCGCATTGAGTTATTCGATTGAAAATGTGGAGTATCGTGATCAAGAGAGAGAGCCGATGGTAACCGTTACCAAGGACGGGCCGCATGCAATCACCGGTGGGGTAGAATTGATGGGACAAACATGGGGTGAAGGATCATCCAAAGAGCACTACACCCTCTGCAGGTGTGGCGAATCAAAGAACAAACCGTTTTGCAGTGGACAGCACTGGAAGATCAAGTTCGTTGATGATAAAAACTAGACAAGCCATCGAGCAGCTTCAATTTCTGTTGAAGGAGTGATATTATGTCAATAGAATGCACTCGTCTTGATCAGATCAGAGGAGTTACCCCTAGTGCAGATGGCTGCGAGAACTGTTTGAAAATGGGTAGTGACTGGGTTCATTTGCGCACCTGCCTGGTATGCGGTCACGTAGGATGCTGCGATTCATCAAAACATAAACACGCCACTAAGCACTTCCAGGAAACAGGTCATGCAATCATGCAATCCTTCGAAAAAGGGGAGGATTGGCGTTATTGTTATATCGATGAAGCAATTGTCTAAATATACTCTCATGACGTGAAAAATATGTGATATTCAATACGGGAGGATATCAAACGCTATGAGTATTAATATTCGAATCTTTTCAGACTATATTTGACCGTTCTGTTACATCGGCAAGGGCCTTGTCGAAAAGCTATCCAATGAATTCGATATTCGGGCCGAATGGATAAGTTACGAAATCCATCCCGAAACCCCTCCACTGGGTGTTCCTATTAACAGGCGGTTTTCCATTATTGAAATCGACCGTATGATTCAGAACCTCCGGAGGATGGCCGCTCCGTTAGGCATTACGTTTGCTGAGATTAGTCTTCTGGCAAATTCCAGACTATCGCTTGCAGTCAGTGAATTTGCGCGCGATCAGGGGAAATTCGATCAGTTTCATGAACAGGTTTTTCATGCCTATTTTACTCTCGGATTGAACATAGGAGAGCTCGATATCATCCAGTCACTAGCGGAAAAGGCCACCCTTGATACTAACGCTCTGGAACAAGCGCTAAGAGAGGGAAGATATCTGCCTCGTTTGCAGGGAGCTCAGTTGGAAGCATCAAGATTGGGGATAAAGGCGGCGCCAACTTTTATTGTTGAGGACAAGGAGTATATCATCGGGGTGCAACCTATTGAAGTGTTTCAACACGTGCTAAAACAGTATTAATCCTGTTTTTCATTATCACAAATTACTCAGGAGGTAACTATGAGCGAACAAAAACAGGTCAAAATTTACTCTCTTTCCACCTGACCGACCTGCAAAAAAGCCAAGAGGTTCTTGGAGAAAAATAGTATCCCATACGAGAATTTGGATGTAGGCGAAAACGAGGAAGCACGAGAGGAGATGGTCAAGAAGTCAGGCCAATTGGGTGTACCCGTTATCGAAGTTGATGGCGAGATACTCCTCGACTTCAACGAGAAAGAACTCAAACAAAAATTGGGGATACAGCTCAACTGAGTCAAATTTTCCAAACGGAGGGTGAGATGTACGAACTTATAATCCTCGGCGGTGGGCCGGCGGGGATGACCGCAGCGGTATATGCAGCACGCAAACAACTTAACGCGCTTCTTCTCAGTAAGGATACCGGAGGCCAAGTGAACTGGACCATGGGCGTGGAAAACTACATGGGATATCAGTTCATCGAAGGTGCCGAGCTGATGGAGAAATTCGAAGAACAGGTTGGGCAATTTCCTCTGGAGACGGAAATCGGTCCAGAAGCTAATCAGGTGCGGAAGATAGATGACGGATTTGAAGTAGAAACCAGTGATGGCACCAAATATCAGACAAAGGCGTTGATCGTTGCGACAGGAAAGCGGCCGCGACAGTTGAACGTTGCGGGTGAAGAAAAACTCAAAGGCCGTGGGGTGACCTATTGTTCCATCTGCGATGGCCCGATGTTTACGGGGAAGAGGGTGGCTGTAATCGGTGGCGGTAATTCTGCCCTGGAAGCGGTGGATGATATGACCAAGATTGCGGAGCATATCGATTTGATATCAGTGACTCCGCTGACGGGCGATCAGGTTCTCATCGACAAAGTAACATCGCTTCCCAATTTGAGCGTGTACCTGGAACACGAGGTCGTGGAGATTGAAGGTGATACCTTCGTGGAAAGCCTCACTATCCGGGACATGAAATCAAAAGAAACCAAAAAACTGCCTTTGGCTGGAATATTTGTCGAAATAGGGCTACTACCGAATTCTAACGCAGTGAAGGATTTAGTGCATCTGAACAAGGTCGGTGAGATCGAAATCACTTGTTCCAGCGAAACAAGTGTGCCCGGTCTCTATGCGGCAGGCGATGTAACCAATGTCCCTGAAAAGCAAATTGTAATAGCAGCCGGTGAAGGGGCGAAAGCAGCGCTCCAGGCACATCGTTATTTGCGAAGGCTATAGATTAGGATTCGAATGATGAAATGCGGCGTATTGTTATCCGTGTTAGCCATGATTGGTCTGGTTCTCTGTGTTTCTTGTGAGGGATCAGATTCTGATACAGGGTCAGGCACGTCTCTACCATCACCAATTGATAACAATGATCAACTTCCCAATCATTTTGTATTGCCGCTAAGCGATGGAGAATGGGTTCCTTCAGAAACGCATCAGGCACGGAAGCCAATTGGGACAGGTACAGTTGATATCAAAAGCATCGGAGAGTTCAGCTTTAGTTCAGTTGAAGTAAATACTGTTCGGCCAGATATCTTTCAACCGGGGCATTTCTCCGTATTTGATGTGTTGGTTCAATTGGATGAGCAAGGTGATATCGAACTTGAATACCACTATGATGGAGCGATGGACACCCATATCATCGATTCCATCAATGGGGAGCCGCACTGGTGGTACGAGGTTCGTTATTCAGATGGTTGGTATGAAACCAATGTATTTCGCATGGATATGTATCCATACAAAGATGATACCGATATTCAGCTTTTTCGGGAAAGTACAGAATATATTGCCCGAATATGTCGAACCTTTGGTGAAGAGGTCAGGCGGTTGACACAAAATGAAGGTCAGATAGTCATTCCTGAGGTGGTGATCGATGGCCCCAAGACAAATCTTTTCTTCACCGATGTCGTAGTGTCAGCACATGATATTCGAAGCGATTTGCTTCAACCAGGTGTGATCACAGCACTCGATATTCTGCTAAGCTTAGGAGAACAAAAGGAACTATCAGATCTCAAGCTCACATGGTATGACCGCATAGGTGGAGCAGATCCAGTCGATTCGTACTGGACAGAGCAGGTCGATGAAGATGTTGCGTTTGGTGGCTGTGGCTTTGTGTACGAGACTGGCCCAACGGAGTTTTCGGGTTTTTCCGGCAGCCATATTCACATCCCTTCAGATATACGTACAATCGTATCTCCTGAGTATGCCCTGTGGTTCTGGATTTGTCTGTAGATTGCGAGAAGAAATGAAATTCACAACGCATATCAACTATGCACTTTTCTTTGCCCTAGTTGTTCTAGTTGTTTTGCTAGCAATCTCTGCTTACCTATTATGGTTTGAGTTTCCTCGGGGATACCAGGCAGATCGAGCAACCTGGGTGGATATTCACAAGTGGGTCGGATTTGGGCTTTATGTTACGGTTGTTCTTCATGTGTTACTGCATGTACGATGGTTATGGCGAATGACACGATACTATATCCGGCGGCTAACCAGCCGATTCGATACAAACACCAAAATTGAGACTCTCGATACGGAGAGAAAGCGATTGTGAAGTTGCGTATCGCTCTTGGAGCCGACCACGGGGGATATCATCTTAAAAATGAGTTGGCTTCCAGGCTAGCCGATCAGTATGATATTAGCGATATAGGAGCGCATTCATTCGATCCGGATGATGACTACCCTGATTTTGCCGAGTTGGTGACGCGTGAGGTAGTCTCAGGTAGTGCTCATCGGGGGATCCTCGTGTGCGGGAGTGGCGTTGGTGCGTGTGTTGCTGCGAACAAGGTGCCGGGTATTCGGGCTTGTGTCTGCCATGACACCTATTCGGCCCGGCAAGCCGTGGAGCACGACGATATGAATGTTCTTTGCCTGGGGGCTCGAATCGTCGGGATAGAGCTTTCCTATGAACTGGTAATCACTTTTCTGAGAGCTGCTTTTTCTGGTGAGAAACGCCATCAAAGACGTCTGGAGAAAGTGCTCGCTATCGAACGCCAGGCATTTCGGACAAAACAAATTTGAACAGAGGTTATTGAAAGATGGGAAATTCGCTTAAATCTATACAAGACCTGGGACAATCCGTGTGGCTCGATTACATCCGCCGGGAAATGCTCACATCTGGACAGTTCGATGACTACCTGACCATGGGAATCACCGGCGTCACATCGAATCCGACCATATTCGAAAAGGCTATTGTGGGTAGTACGGATTATGATCAAGCTTTGCTTGAGTTGGCTCGCACCGGCAAAACGACTGAACAAATATACGAATCACTCGCGATCGAGGATATCCGCGGAGCTGCTGATAAACTGAGGCCAATCTATGATCGCACCGACGGTCGAGATGGCTACGTCAGTTTTGAGGTGAATCCATTGCTGGCTTACGATGCAGAAGGCACAATTGCTGAGGCAAAGCGGTTGTTTACAGCCGTAGATCGAGTCAATTTGATGATCAAAGTACCTGCCACAAATGAAGGAATTCCGGCTATCCGCCAGTTAATCGGTTCCGGACTTAATATCAATATCACCCTTATTTTTTCTCTTGAGATGTACACCCGCGTTCGAGAGGCGCATATTGCCGGACTCAAAGATTTGATCGCTAGCGGAGGTGACCCCGGCCGCATTGCATCGGTTGCCTCATTTTTTGTAAGCAGAGTTGATACCGCAGTTGATCAGGCGCTTGATGAGTATATAGACAAAGGAATAGATAATATGAAAAGCCTGCTCGGAAAAGCGGCCGTCGCTAATGCTAAGATAGCCTATCAACAATTCCGGATCACCTATGAGAGCGGACAATTCGATGTGTTGAGAGCAAAGGGAGTCAGGGTCCAGCGACCGCTGTGGGCCAGTACCAGCACCAAGAATCTAGCCTACAGTGACGTTCTATATGTGGAACCACTTATCGGGCCGGATACTGTCAATACAATGCCGTTAGAAACGATCGAGACTTTCATCGATCATGGCCGGGCCGAGACGACCATCGAAAAGGATGTTGCACATGCTCAACGTACACTAACAGCCCTGGAAGCTGCCGGTATAAGTATGCAATCAATAACAGACAGACTGCTTGCCGATGGCGTTAAATCGTTTGCCGATTCGTTCGAGAAACTTCTACAGGGCGTCGAGAAAAAGAGACAACAGCTTACGGAGGAATAGATGAACACCGAAATGAGCCTGGGCCGCTACCTCGTTGACGTAGCGGCAACTCTAGCTGATCTTGAAAAACGTAATGTAGTCCAGCGCATCTGGCAAAAGGATCATACCGTCTGGAAACCGGACCCGACGGAGATCACCAATCGGCTGGGATGGCTTGCTGTGACAGACCGGATGCAGGAGGAAATAGCTGGTCTCGAAGCATTCTCTAAAGAAGTCCGAGATGCAGGTTTCCAGTATATAGTGCTGCTGGGTATGGGTGGAAGCAGCCTGGGCCCGGAAGTATTGCGACAAACATTCGGCAAGCGCGACGGCTACCCCGAGCTTTTAGTACTGGATTCCATTGATCCCGACTGGATTAAACAGGTTCAGGATCGTATTGACCCAGTACAAACACTGTTCTTGGTGGCGTCCAAATCAGGAACCACCATCGAGCCGAATTTGCTTTATGAACACTTCCGATCGGTGGTCGAATCTGTGGTAGAGCCCCAGGCAGCGGGTGGACATTTCGTTGCCATCACCGATCCCGGTAGTACGCTCGTAGAACGGGCCGGTAAGGAAGGATTTCGTAAAGTGTTCGAGAATCCCTCCGATATCGGTGGCCGATATTCTGTCCTTTCGTTTTTCGGGCTGGTCCCCGGCGCATTAGCGGGAGTGGACATCGCTGCATTGCTCAGGAAGGCGGATCAGATGAAGCAAACCTGTACTATTGATTCCGCCACAGACAATCCGGGCTGCCAGCTGGGTGCGGTCATGGGGGTCATGGCCTTAAACGGCAGAGATAAACTGACGCTGATCGCCTCACCGGGCGTGAACCGATTTGGTTTGTGGGTAGAACAGCTCATCGCTGAGAGCACGGGGAAAGAGGGCAAAGGGATCGTGCCAGTGGCGGGGGAACCGCTGGTTGATTCGCAATACTATGGCGATGATCGATTATTCGTGTACCTGCGATTGAACGGTGATGACAATAACGAGGTGGATGCTGCTATTCGAGCCATAACAGATTCGGGGCAGCCCGTTGTTACCATTGAAATGCAAGATAAGTATGATCTTGGAGCCGAGTTCTTTCGCTGGGAATTCGCTGTTCCGGTGGCAGGTTCATTACTGGGGAGTAATCCCTTCGATCAACCGGACGTGCAAAAGGCCAAAGAGGCAACCAAAAAAGTATTGCAGGTTCACAAAGAAACCGGAAGCTTTCCAGCTATAGAAACTGGGGGATCACTTGTCGCACTGATGGAAGTAGCCAAGCCGGGAAGTTATGTTTCCATCATGGCCTATATGGTGGAGTCAGATGAGACAAATACACTCATTTCCGAGTTCCGCCGGAAATTGATCGAACGGTACGGAATCGCCACAACCTTTGGCTACGGGCCCCGATTCCTGCACTCAACTGGCCAACTCCATAAGGGTGGCCCGAATTCGAATTTATCTTTGCAACTGACAGTAGATCATACAAACGATTTGCCAGTTCCTGGCAAGCCATATTCCTTCGGGCAGCTAACCAATGCTCAGGCCATGGGCGATTTGCAGATACTGAAGGAATCGGGGCGAAGGGTGGCCAATATTCATTCGCCTAATGGTGATTTCGCGATTGCCCGTGAATTGGCCGATAATTTGGCGTGAAATGCCGTACTGGAGCAAATTGTGTCTGAATTGCGACAAAACATTTTGACTGAAAACTGGACCGTGATGGCTCCGGAACGGGGCAGAAAACCAGCGAAGCTGATAAAGGCGAATTCGAAGGATATCCGTGACTACCCGGAATACGATGAATCGTGCCCGTTTTGCCCCGGTAATGAGGAGAGGTTTCCGAATGTAATTGTTGATGAAATCGTCGACGGCAATGGGAATTGGCTGGTTCGGACCATCGAAAACAAATACAAGATATTCGATGATTTCGAGAGCTGTCCGGCGGAACCGGAACCCTTCCACAAACACGGTGTCTATTCGCACTACAAGGGGTGCGGTAATCACTATCTGGTCATCGAAAACCGCGTCCATAACAGAATAATGGGGGAGATGGAGCCCGAAGATATTTACAACATCTTCCTGAGCTACTCGAAAGCCACGAATGATCTGAAACAGAATCCCAACAATTTCATATCGGTGGTTTTTAAAAATCAGGGGCCGTCTGCCGGCGGCTCACAACCCCATTCCCATTCGCAGATCGTAGGAAGCAGGATTGTGCCCGGGTGGATTAGAAGTGCGCTTCATGCTCAGGAGAGGTACTTCGATACCAATGGGGCATGCCCTATGTGTGCCCTGATGGATTATGAGCGCAGCTCTTCTGAAAGGATCGTGGCCGAGACCGATCAAATGATGATTCTTTCGCCATATGCGGCGTCACGTCCATACGAAATGTGGGTCATACCGAAACGGCATTTCGCCTGTTATAACGAAATGAGTGAGCTCGAGTTGCGGGACCTGTCAGCACAAGTGAAAAAGGTACTGCATGCATATATCGAGAAGTTAGGGAATCCTGATTTCAATTACTTCATTCATAGTGCCCCGAATTCCCTCTCCAACGTCCCGTATTATCACGCGTATGTACGGATCGTGCCCAGGATGGGAACTACAGGCGGATTCGAGATGGGGACCAGAATCCCGGTGAACTCAGTGCTACCCGAGGAGGCAGCTAAAATCTTTGCATGATGTATAGATATGGCTTTGAATTGAATTGCGGAGGATCGTGATGATGGAATTGGGCATGATTGGTCTGGGACGGATGGGAGGAAACATGGCGCAGCGTTTGATGGCAGCAGATCATCGAATAGTTGCATATGATCCCGCACCGGATGCGGTGAAAACTATGGAAAGTAAGGGGGCCGTGGGAGCGGATTCTATAGCTGACCTAGTCTCTAAACTGGCGTTGCCGAGAGCGGTATGGCTGATGGTCCCTTCCGGAGAGATAACTGAAACTACCATCAACGCTGTAGCCTCCGAGCTATCGGCAGGCGACATCATCCTTGATGGCGGCAATTCTTATTACAAAGATAGCATCCGGCGGTCAGAGTATCTGTCTGAGAAAGGGATTCGTTACCTTGATGTCGGTGTCAGCGGTGGGATTTGGGGGTTGAAGGAAGGGTACTCTCTGATGGTCGGTGGAGAAGCAGAGGCATTCCGACAGCTGGAACCGATCTTCCAATCACTTGCCCCATCCGTCGATCGTGGATATGGTCACGTAGGCCCCAGTGGGGCCGGGCATTTTGTGAAGATGGTGCACAACGGAATCGAATACGGACTGATGGAAGCGTATGCGGAAGGGTTCGAGCTGATGCAAGCCAAGGAGGAGTTCAATCTTGATCTGCATCATGTCGCTGAAATATGGCGATACGGCACCGTAATACGATCATGGTTGCTCGACTTGACTGCTGCGGCACTAGAAGAAAACCCAAAGCTAGAAGGATTGAAAGCCTATGTTGAAGATACCGGGGAAGGGAGGTGGACAGTTGAAGAAGCGGTCGAGCTTGCCGTGCCAATGCCAGTGATCACCCAGTCGCTCCAGGCCCGGTTTCGCTCCCGCCAGGAGCAGCCCTTTGGAGCGAAGTTGCTGGCAGCGTTGCGTAATCAGTTTGGGGGACATCAGGTGCATAGAAAGGATTCATAGGTGAAACAATTTTACGATGTAAGCATGACTATTCAACCGGAAATGCTCACATGGCCGGGCAACGCGCCTGTATCGATTGAACCGGTAAAACGGATCATGGACGGCAGTTCAAGCAACGTTTCTTTGTTGAACATCGGGACTCATAGTGGCACGCATGTGGACGCGCCGTGTCATTTCTTAGAGGGTGCTCCGGGAATTGATGAAATCGATTTGGGAATCCTCGTCGGACCGGCAAGACTCTTCCAAATGCAGAATGAAAACAAAATCGACCGCCATGTTCTGGATAACCTTGATCTTAATGGTGTTACCCGGATTTTATTCGGAACCAAGAACTCGGCTTTATTAGCGCAGAATCATACTCCCAATTACTCGTCGGTGACGGGGGACGGCGCCCAATATCTGGTTGACAAGGGAATAAAGCTTGTCGGGATCGATTACCTTTCCATCGAAAAATACAAAAAGGAGGGATATCCCACACACCGTACTTTGCTGGAAGCTGGAGTGGTGATTGTGGAGGGGCTGGATCTTTCGGGAGTGCCCTCTGGCGACTATGAGTTACTGTGTCTTCCACTAAAATTGAAAGGTGCCGATGGAGCTCCGGCGAGAGTGTTCCTGAGAGAATTGAATGAAAAAGAGGAATAGGTATGTCAGATAAGATTGAACCTCACCTTTTTGTAATCCTGGGAGCGCTGGGCGATTTAGCCAAGCGTAAATTATTCCCTTCCGTCTATAATCTCTCGGCGAGTGAACAGTTCGGGGAGAATCACATCATTCTTGGCGTTGATGTGGATGTCACTCTAAACGACGAAAGCTATCGTGCAGGCATTCAGGGGGTATTAGAGGAAGCAGGGCTCACAGTTGATACTGACCAGGTTAGCTATTGGTGTGAGTGCCGATTGCATTATCAGTCGCTGGGTTCGGGGAGTGGTACTGATTTTCAGGGGTTGGCCGCTAGAATAAGGGAGATTGAACAGGAGCATGGGCTTCCGGGTAACAGGATATTCTATCTGGCTTTGCCGTCTGACGCGGTTCCAGACGCGGTTAAGGGTCTCGGTGAAGCGGATTTAAATAGTAGTCCAGGTTGGACACGGCTGGTTGTGGAGAAACCGTTCGGATGGGATATGGTTTCGGCGCAGGAGCTTAACGCCGGGATTCATCGATATTTCGATGAATCGCAGATATACCGCATCGATCACTATCTGGGCAAGGAGACTGTTCAGAACCTATTGGTGTTTCGTTTCGCCAATGCGTTTGTTGAACACTTGTGGAATCGAGAACATATCGAAAGCGTTCAGATAACCGTCGCAGAAAGCCTGGGCATAGAGTCGCGGGCTCAGTACTACGAAAGAGCAGGTGCAGTACGGGATATGATCCAGAACCACCTGACCCAATTGTTATGTCTGGTGGCAATGGAAGTACCCTCTGCATTTAAAGCGGGCTCAATACGCCACGAGAAATTGAAAGTGCTAGGGCAGATAGAACCTATTCACCCTGATGATGTGGTTCTGGGGCAATACTCCGGGTATCAGCAGGAAGACAGGGTTTCCGCCCAATCCAATACGCCAACATTTGCTGCCTTAAAACTCCAGATTGCCAGCTGGCGCTGGAAAGGAGTCCCATTCTATCTACGAACCGGAAAACATCTTCCTTTGAGATGTTCTCAGATCGTGGTGGCTTTCGAAAGGGCACCGGTTTCCATTTTTCATCCCTCCGAATCAGAGGACAACGTCAAACCTAATTTGCTGATCATTACCCTTCAACCCGAGGAAGGGATCGATTTTCATATTCAGGTCAAGTCTATCGGTGATCCGATATCGCTGACGACGCAGCAACTGAGTTTCCATTATGCGGATGCTTTCGGAAAACTGCCGGATGCCTATGAACATCTCATTCTTGATATCGTGATCGGTGATCAGACACTGTTTGTTTGTGATAGTCAGATTGAGGCTAGCTGGAGACTATACGAGCATCTATGTGGAAACCCATCAATACCAGTCCAATCTTATGAGCCCGGCACATGGGGGCCAGAGGAAATGAACCTTTTGGGGCCGACATGGTACAATCCCTCGCCGTGAGCAAAGGTGATTCATAGTAACTGAATGCAAAATGGCAATTAAACATGAGCTAATATTTAAGGGAGGACTATGAAATGCCAGTGAGCGAGAAAATGACACGAGTTGAAGGGGAGAATAAAGGGGACATAACTCTCTATACCCTGAGCACTTGCGGTTGGTGCAAAAAGACCAAGGGTTTACTCGACGGTTTGCACGCAGGTTATAGCTACGTTAATGTGGACCAACTTGAAGATTCGGAACGAAAGGAAGCACTGGATACCATTAAGGAGTGGAATCCTCAATGCACGTTTCCCACGATGGTAATCAAGGGTAATATCTTAAAAAAGCCACCGAAATATGAGAGAATGGTGGTATGGCATACAAAAGAAGTTGTCCAAGATGCGGAAATATAAAGAGTTGGGCAGTAAGGAGAGATAAGAGGAAATGCTC